>ERZ1106941.267-NODE-267-length-82449-cov-16.359917_pt1 | contig 82449 bp, 85 predicted proteins | sample MGYA00403670_ERZ1106941 | MGnify/ENA primary metagenome ERZ1106941 (study PRJEB35170, sample SAMEA104062400) | human gut metagenome | biome: human gut; feature: human-associated habitat; material: faeces | place: Denmark | collected 2012-06-04 ...
TACTCAGGCCCGGCCGGGGCTGCATGGTCTCCGTGCCGTCCAGCAGGATGCCGTTAATCAGGGCGTATTTCATAGCGCTCAACTCCTATTTCTACATCTCTTCGCAAATATTAAAGGCCCCGGGGCTTACAGTCCCTTGGGATCATAGCTGCCGAAGCCCTCGCCCAGGATCTCGTGGGTGTCGCACACGATGATAAAGGCATCGGGATCGATCTGCTGCACCAGCTTCTTCATCGAAATGATGTAGCTGCGGCTGAAGGCGCACACGATCACCTCCGTGGGCCTGCGGCGGTAGGCCCACGTGCCGTCCAGAAACGTCACGCCCACCAACACAATATTACACAAAACCCTATTTCTATGTCGGCGGCTTTGCCGTCACGGTATGGGGCGTGTAGCAGCAAGGCAGCGTGCTTAGAAAACACGCTGCCTTGCTGTTTATAAAATATGCACTTGAGAAAGCAGTCAAACCTTTGAGTTTTGGCTGTTTCTTTGTTTTTCAGCAGCCTTTTTCCGTTTATAAGCCTTTTGTGGATAGCATTCTCCAGAGTCGCAATATTTTTGATTTCTATGCTTTGGAACAAAGAATGCATTGCACATAGGACAAACCCTAAGCTCCAGTTCGTCATCATACATCAAATTGGCCAACTGGTAAAATGCTACATCAAAAAGGGAATCCGCAACAACATCAATATGAAGCCCCTTTTCAAATGAAATTGAAGCAGCGTGGCCGTCACTTCTTCGATGGGGCGAGAGAGCGTCCCTGCCCCAATGTTGATCTCGTGGGTTGCGCCGTTTTTGGATAGCCAGGTATCTTGCCGCAGCGAAAAATGCCCGTAGGCTTTTGGCGTGGACTGGATGGTAATGGTAGGTCTTGAAAGTGCACTTTCAAAATAGGCGTCATTCAATAGGTCAAATATCTTGTTAAGATACCCCGCCACGCGGTTACAGCTGGTTAGTTCCTTCATGTCATTTCCTCCTTGATTTCGGGGAGCGGACACAGTATAATAACCATGCCCGCTCCGTTGTGAGTTGGTGTGAAGCTCTTTGCCTGTAAGCTTTGGTCGGCAGTCAGGCAAGGGGCTTTTCTCATGCGATGGTAAACCTCCGGCTGGTGATTTGCTTGGTGTACGCCTTATACACATCGGGCAGCATCTTCTTGAATGCGGTAGTGTCAAAGCGGTTGGTGAGCACGGAAGTCCAACGGATGATGTACTGTCCCGCCTCCAGCTCCTCCGTGTCCTGGGTCAGCATCTCCTGCTTGATTTCATCCCGGACACTTTCCGCCTCCGTCTTGACTTCTTCCAAAAGCTCCTCCAGTTCCTTCAGCTTCTCCACCTTCATGACCAGATCATTGGTAGACATAGTTTCTTGCTCCTTTCGATTGATGCGGTTTTCCCGTCTGAATATAGGATAACGCATACTGTACCCAGTACGCAACAGGTAAAGCACACAAACTTTGCAATGAACATTTGTGCGCCTTGCATACTGTACCCAGTTCGCTATCCGTGTTATACTATACCACACAGGGAGGTGGTCAAGTGGGAGGAAAAACTTCTACTGAATCCAAGACGAAATACAATGCAAAAACCTACGATGAAATCAAGGTGAGAGTTCCCAAACATGAAAAGGAGCGGATTCAAGCCTTTGCGGCGTTGCAGGGCAAGAGCCTCAACAGGTTTATTAACGATGCAATCGCCAAGGAAATGAAGGCAGGGGGTGCTTAAAACCAAAAACTGTCTGTTACTTTATCTATATATAGGTATGTGGCAGGGTGTAATACCGACTGGAAATGCATATCGATGTTGTTTATAGATCACTTTCAAAAAAGCGCAAGCAACTCACTTCTAATTCCGATTATGAGAGAAAGCGTATCAAGTATCAATGCTTTCTGAATAGCTTTTGGGAAATATAAAAGGGCGTGGGAGAGAAAAGGGGTGATGTAATTTATGCCGCTTTTTTGCTTTTGAATAATGGAGGAGGAATTGCTGTGAAAAAAATCTGGATAACTATTATTACAATTTTGACATTTGCTGCACTTGCTGGTTGTGTTAGTATGCTGGAGACAGAAGGTGATTCGCAAAACAAAGAGGACTGCACATATGACAATGTGATTTATGATACGGCGTCTTCACTGGAAAAAAAGGATGGCCTAAGAAGCCGTTACAATGCGTATATAATGTTTTCCGAAAGTGAAAAGAAGTTTGTGTTTTGCTCTCGACTTACTGCGGGAAAAGGAACAAACCGGTACTATGAGGGAACCTATGAGGGGAATGTTGGAGAAGCGATAATCCTGCACACAGAGAACGATTCGAAGTTGGATGGCGTAAATCTCGACTTCAGTGGTGGGAAGATGTACTATGATGACGATGAATACACATCCACTGATGTGACCATAGTTATATCAAAGGCTGAATTGTACAGATAGCAATATGCTAAGGTCGAAAAACTGGCGAAAAAATGAGATTGCTACTTGACTGTTGCCGCGGATGAAAGTAAAATGCTTTCAGATCTGCAAGTGAGATTCGTGGGTAATAGGCGAAGAATCGGAATATTTTGCGGTTTTTATTCTGATATTTTTTGCAAGCAAATTGCTTTTATTTCAGAGGAGAAAACCTGGAATTGTTCGACTCCCCTCGCCTCCACCAATTTGATTGCAGGTCGAACCCCGGAGCAGTTCGACGAAAAAATCATCCGCTCCGCCAAAATCCTGCACATTCGTGTGGGATTTTCCTTTATTGTTTTACCGCACCCCGGCAGCTGCACCGCAGGGGCGAGATACACACGACGTAAGGAGGTAACCCTATGAAAGAGGTCAAATCACCAAAGAAGCCTTTGATCTACTACTACGGCATCGTTCTGCTGGTCATACTGATTTTTAATATGGTCGTTGCACCGCTGCTGGAGACTCACCAGGTGAAGGAGGTAGACTACGGCACCTTTATGAAGATGATCGAGGAGAAGAACATCGGCAATGTGGAGGTGGACGACTCGGAGATCGTGTTCACGGATAAGGATGAACAGCAGATCTACAAAACCGGGAAAATGGACGACGCCACACTGACGGACCGGCTCTACGCCGCCGGAGCAACATTTACCCGAAACATCACAGGTGAAATGTCGCCGCTGCTGAGCTTTTTCCTCAGCGTGATCCTGCCCATCGCTATTTTTGCGATTTTAGGGCAGTATATGGCCAAGAAAATGATGTCCCAGGCCGGCGGGCCCAATGCCATGACCTTCGGCATGGGAAAAAGTAACGCCAAGATCTACGTGCCCTCCTCCGGCGGCATCCGCTTTGCCGACGTGGCCGGAGAGGACGAGGCCAAGGAAAACCTGGCGGAAATCGTGGACTATCTGCACAACCCCAAGAAATATTCCGATGCAGGCGCGTCCATGCCCAAGGGTGTGCTGCTGGTGGGCCCTCCGGGTACCGGTAAAACCATGCTGGCCAAGGCGGTTGCCGGCGAGGCCGGGGTGCCGTTTTTCTCCATGTCCGGGTCTGAATTTGTAGAGATGTTTGTGGGCATGGGCGCCTCCAAGGTCCGGGACCTGTTCAAGCAGGCCAAGGAGAAGGCGCCGTGCATCGTGTTTATCGATGAAATTGACGCCATCGGCAAAAAGCGTGATGGGCAGATCGGCGGCAACGATGAGCGGGAGCAGACTCTAAACCAGCTGCTCACCGAGATGGACGGATTTGATGGCAACAACGGCGTGATTATTCTGGCAGCCACCAACCGCCCGGAGTCCCTGGATCCGGCCCTGACCCGCCCGGGCCGTTTCGACCGGCGAGTGCCGGTGGAGCTGCCGGATCTGGCCGGCCGTGAGGCAATCCTGAAGGTCCATGCCAAGAAGATCAAGGCGGCGGAGGACGTGGATTTCCACACCATTGCCCGGATGGCGGCGGGCACCTCCGGTGCGGAGCTGGCCAACATCATCAATGAAGCGGCGCTGCGGGCCGTGCGCGACGGGCGCACGGTGGTAAAGGAGGCGGACCTGGAGGAAAGCATCGAGGTGGTCATCGCCGGGTATCAAAAGAAAAATGCCATCATGACCGATGCGGAAAAGAAGGTGGTAGCCTACCACGAGATCGGCCACGCCCTGGTGGCGGCGCTGCAGACGGAATCCGCCCCGGTGCAGAAGATCACTATTATTCCCCGCACCTCCGGCGCCCTGGGCTACACCATGCAGGTGGAGCAGACTGACAAGGTCCTGATGACCAAGGAGGAGCTGGAAAATAAAATTGCCACCCTTACCGGCGGGCGGGCGGCGGAGGAGCTGGTGTTCGGTCAGATCACCACCGGCGCCTCCAACGACATTGAGCAGGCCACCAAGCTGGCCCGGGCCATGGTCACCCGATACGGCATGACGGATGAATTTGACATGGTAGCTATGGAAACGGTGACCAACCAGTATCTGGGTGGAGATACCTCCCTGGCCTGCTCGGCGGACACCCAGAAGGAGATCGACAAAAAAGTGGTGGAGACCGTGAAGGCTCAACACGAAAAGGCACGCCGCCTGCTGGCAGAGCATCGGAGCAAACTGGATGAGCTGGCCAAATACCTGTATGAAAAGGAAACCATCACCGGAAGTGAATTCATGAAGATCCTGCAGGATAAGGAGGGGGCTTCGAAATGAAAAGGAAAGGCGGCTTCGGCTGGAGTGAGCTGATTGCGGGCATTCTGCTGATCCTGTTGGGCGTGTTCACCTTTGCAAGGCCCGAGAGCATGCTCTCAGGCTTGGTGGTAGTCTATGGCATCATCGCCATTGCCCTGGGCATTGAGGACATTGTGGTGTATGTGCGTCTGTCCCGGTTCACCGGGTTTGGGCCTATGCTGTCGCTGATTGCGGGGATTCTGAGCGTTATGTGCGGCATTATGCTGCTGGCTAATCCCAACGTGGGCAAGTGGGCGCTGACCATCCTGATGCCTATCTGGTTCATTGCCCACTGCATTTCCGGCCTAACCCGGGTGAATCTGGTCCGGCTGATCGGCAACTCATTTTACTATTATTTCTCCCTGTTTCTCAACATTCTGGGCCTGATTTTGGGCTTTATGATGCTCTTTAGCCCCATGCTCTCGTTCTTGACCATCCGTGCTATCAGCTATCTGGTAGCGGTATATCTGGTACTTTTCGGCATAGAGAGCGTCATTGCGGCCTTTGCCCGGAAAAAATCGGATTGGTAAATGAGCGGGCTTTCCCGGCCGATATAGCTAAGAAGCATAGGTTGCAAGGCGATTTGTGAATTAAAATCGAGGCAGAGACTCTGCCTCGATTTTTTGCAGGGAGGAGCGGCATGGGGAGGGAGATTTCATGCGCTGAAAAATCCTCCTGCGCAGACGCAGGACGCGCCTTACTATGTGTCAGTTGAGTTTTATCCAGGCGTCGAGACCATCCGGATTATCCGGGTCGACGCCTATCTCGGCAGCCTTGTAGACGGAAAGGAGCTGCGCAATGGGCATCATGGCAAGGGCGGCAGCCACAGGGTGCAGCTCTTGCTTTACACTGAATTGGGCAGATACGCCATCCAGCGCAGGCAGCGTTTCTGCACTGAAGGCAACGATGAGAGCGCCTTTTTTGGCAACATCGGCAATAAGCCCACGCTGATACTCAAAATTGTCATTATTCAGGCAGGCCAGGACAAGGGTTTCAGAATCTATCAGCACGATAGGGCCGTGCCGTAGGTCCAGTATATGCTTGCACATGGAGGGTCTGTATGCGATCTCGTTGAAGGCAAGGGCGCCTTCCTCAGCCAGACCGTTTGCCTCACCGTCGCAAAGCACGGTGACATTATTCCAAGGCTTTGCCGCCAGCTCCTTCACGGCGGGCTCTACACCGGACAGATATGCGTCTCCGTTTTCGGCAAGCCAATGAATATCGGCCACCTTTTTCTCGTCCCCGGTGACATATCCAATGATAAGCTCCAGCGCGGCATACAGGTTTACAACGGAGCTGGTTTGGCAAACACTGGCATCAAAGGCCCAGGGGAGCTCCAGGAGCATATCCGTGTAATTCTTCACCTGGGAATCGCACACACAGGTGACGGACAGGACCTTGTTGGCCGGGAAATCCTTCCGGATTTTTTGGAGCGAATAAATAAGCTCGCTGGTTTCACCGGAGCGGGAAAGGGTGATGACAAGGGCCCCGGTCATCACGTGGGTGTACCACTGTGGATGAACCAAAAGATCACCTGCGGGGATGCTTACAGCAGGAATATCCTGGGAGAGATTTAAGCTGCTGGCCAGCGCTGTGCTCAGTTGAAAGCTCGACCCGCACCCGAGCACCACAATGTGTGCCGGTGCAGCCGCTTTCCAAAAGGCGCACAGCGCCTCTCTGCGCTCAGCGATGAGGGCAGATGTGGCTTTAAGCGCTTCATACTGGTGTTTGATCTCAGCATATGTTTTACCTTTCATCATAGCCTCCAATAATGTAATAATGTTCGTACATCTGAGGAAAGGATACAACATGTCCTTCAACTTGTCAATAGCTTTGTGAAAAAAATGCCATCGGCATAGAAGCACCGTACTATTGGATCGGGTAAAAGGGATTTGCAGATTATGGTCTCATAAGGTAAGGCTAAATCGCCCTATTCCCCGCTGAAGGCCCGAGTAATCCGCCTATTCTTCCGAAATTTTCTTCGCAGCTTGACCGCATGGTATGCACGCCCGGCTGTCGCCCGCAGAGCTCCCTGTTCCATATGCAATACGCTTGACAAACCTGCAGACGCCCTTCCCTTTTGGCCGGAAAAGGTTGACACACTCTCCGAACCGTGATAAAATCATTTATACTAAATCAAGAATATACAGCCATGGCCTGTAACGACTTTTTTGGCCGGCCACCGCTGTCCGACCTTGCCGCGCAGGTGTTACCTGTGCGTTTTTTTATTGCAAACCCGGAGGAGGAAAACCATGATCCTTGTGCTGAATAAAGACATCTCGCCCCAGCAGGATGCCCGGCTCACCGCCTACCTGGAGGGCCTGGGCCTGACCGCCACCAGGCAGCTCTGTCAGGGCAAGACCATCCTGCTGCTTTCAGGGCAAACGGACCGGGCGGACACCGGTATTCTTTCCTCTCTCCCTATGGTGGAGAGCGTCCTGCCCCTGGCGGATCCACTCCCCCTGGCCTCCCGCCGCTCGCACCCGGCGGACACCGTGGTGCAGGTGGGAGATGTATTCATCGGCGGCGGCCATTTCTGTCTCATGGCCGGCCCCTGTACCGTGGAGTCAGAGGAGCAGCTCCTTTCCATCGCCCGCAGCGTCCAGGCTGCCGGGGCGCAGCTCCTCCGGGGCGGTGCCTATAAGCCCCGTACCTCCCCCTACAGCTTCTCCGGCCTGCGGGAAGAGGGGCTGGCGCTTCTGCGCACCGCCCGCCGGGAAACGGGCCTGCCCGTTGTCTCCGAGATTATGAGCGCCACTGACCTGCCTCTGTTTGAGGACGTGGATATTCTCCAGGTAGGCGCCCGGAATATGCAGAATTACGATCTTCTGCGTGCCCTGGGCCGCTGCCGCAAGCCGGTGCTGCTCAAGCGCGGCCCTGCCGCCACGGTGCAGGAGCTGCTTCTCAGTGCCGAGTACATTCTCTCCGGCGGCAACGAAAACGTCATTCTCTGCGAGCGGGGCATCCGCACCTTCAGCGGCGGCACCCGCAGCACCTTGGATCTCTCCGCCGTTCCCCTGCTCCACGAGCTGACCCACCTGCCCGTCATCGTAGATCCCAGCCATGCCGTGGGCCGTGCCTCCCTGGTGCCGCCCATGGCCCTGGCCGCCGCCGCCTGCGGGTGTGACGGCCTGCTCATTGAGGTCCACAACGACCCCCTCCACGCCCTGTGCGACGGGGGCCAGGCCCTGCTGCCGGAGCAGTTTGCCCGTTTGAGCCGCCAGGTGTCGGCGGTGCGCAGGAGCTCGGAACTATGAGGGCCGTTTCCATCAGCGCCTCCCACCCCTATGAGGTTCGTATCGGCAGCGGCCTGCTGTCCGACCTGGGCGCGCAGCTGCGGGGCCTTTTCGCCGCCCCCCGGTCCGTGATGGTGGTGTCGGATGACACGGTGTCCGCCCTCTATGGCCCGGCGGTGGAGCGCTCCCTCCGGGGCGCGGGCTTCTGCCCGGAGCGCTTTGTCTTTCCCCATGGGGAGCGCTCCAAAACTCTTTCGACCTATGCCGCCCTGCAGCAGGCCCTCCTGACCGCAGGCTTCACCCGCAGCGACCTGATCGTTGCCCTGGGCGGCGGCGTAGCAGGAGACCTGGCGGGCTTTGCCGCCGCCACCTATCAGCGCGGCATCCCCTATGTACAGGTGCCCACCACCCTGCTCTCGGCGGTGGACTCCTCCGTGGGCGGCAAGACCGCTGTGAACCTCCCCGGGGGCAAGAATCAGGTGGGGGCATTTCATCAGCCCGCCCTGGTGCTGTGCGATCTGGACCTGCTGCACTCGCTCCCTCCGCAGGAATATCAAAACGGCTGTGGGGAGCTTGTCAAATACGCCATGCTCTCCGGCGACCCCCTCTACTCCGCCCTGCTCTCGGAGTCGGTCTCCCGGCTGCCGGAGCAGGTGATCTCCGCCTGCGTAGAGATTAAAAGAGACTTTGTCCAATCCGACGAATGGGACACCGGCTGCCGTCGGCTCCTGAACTTCGGCCACACGGTGGGCCACGCCATCGAGATCTGCTCTCACTATGCCGTTTCTCACGGCCAAGCGGTGGCCATAGGCATGGCCGTCCTCACCCGGGCCGCCTGCCATCGCGGTCTTTGCACTCCGGAGGCCCTTTCCGACCTGGAGCGTCTTTTGGCCTCCTATGACCTCCCTACCCACACGGACTTTTCCGCCCAGGCCATCGCCCGGGCCGCCCTGTCCGACAAGAAGCGCCGGGGGGACCGCTTGCCTCTCATCCTGCCGGAGGCTGTAGGCCGCTGCCGGGTGGAGACGATCCCGGCCCGGGACTTTGTTTCCTGGCTTCGGGACGGAGGCCTATCATGAATCAAACCATTCTCCCCGGCCCCCGCACAGGCCGGGTCACCGTTCCCGCCTCCAAGTCCTATGCCCACCGGTTTTTCATCGCCGCCGCATTGAGCCGGGCCCCGGTCACCATTCATTGCCGGGGCGTCTGTGGGGATATCCGCGCCACCCTGTCCTGTCTGCAGGCTCTGGGCGCCGATATCCGGGAAATCGCGCCGGAGACCTATGAGGTCGCTCCCCTCCTCGCCCCACGGCGAAAGCCTTGCATCCTGCCCTGCCGGGAGAGCGGCGCCACCCTGCGCTTTCTCCTGCCCCTGGTGGGCGCTTTGGGCATAAATGCCGTGTTCCACCGGGAGGGCCGCCTGCCCCAACGACCCTTAGAGCCCCTTTTAGCGGAGCTGGTCCGCCACGGCATGTCCGCCACGGCAGACGGCTGTGACCTCCATTGTCAGGGGCAGCTGCGGTCCGGGGACTATGTCCTCCCGGGGGACGTCTCCTCTCAGTTCGTCTCCGCCCTGCTGCTGGCCTTACCTCTGCTGCCGGGAGACAGTACCCTCACCCTCACCTCCGCGCCGGAGTCCGCCCCTTATATCGCCATGACCGAGGAGGTCCTGGCTGCAGCGGGCATCTCCCTGTACCGGACAGGCAGCCGCTATCGGATCCCCGGCGGCCAGCGCTACCGGCTCCCCTCCCCTCTCACTGTGGAGGGAGATTGGTCCGCCGCTGCCTTTTTCCTCTGTGCCGGGGCCATGAGCCGGGAGGGCATTGCCGTGGATGGGCTGTCCCTGCCCACCCGGCAGGGCGACAGTGCCTTGCTGCCCCTGCTGCGGCAGATGGGGGCGGTGGTAAATCTCTCCTCCGGCTGCATCACCGTCCGGAAGGGGCGACTCCGGGCCACAGATATAGACGCCCGGCCCATTCCCGATCTCATTCCCCCCCTGAGCGTTTTGGCCGCCGCAGCGGAGGGGGGGAGCCATATTCAAAATGCCCGCCGCCTGCGCTATAAGGAATCCGACCGGCTGCAGGGCATTGCCGAGCTATTAAACAGCTTGGGCGGGTGCCTCACCGTAGACGGCGACAGTCTGCTCATTCACGGCGTTTCCCATCTGCAGGGCGGCACAGTTGATCCCATGGGTGATCACCGCCTGGCCATGTCGGCCGCCCTGGCGGCCCTGTCGACAGATGCACCCGTCACGGTTCGGGATGCCGATTGCGTAAGCAAATCCTACCCCGCCTTTTGGGCAGATTTTCAATCCTTGAAAGGAGAAGCGCCATGTCCAGCACCATCGGAGACACCCTCCGTCTGACCCTGTTCGGCCGCTCCCACGGCCCGGTCATCGGCATGACCCTGGCTGGCATCCCCGCCGGAAAGACCCTGTCCCCGGCGGCGCTGCAGGCGTTTTTGAACCGCCGGGCTCCGGGCCGCAGCCCTCTCTCCACAGCCCGGCGGGAGGCGGATATTCCCCGATTTCTCTCGGGCCTGAACGGCGGCGTTACCACCGGAGAGGACATCACCGCCGTCATCGAAAATACCGACGTCCGCTCCGCCGATTATGAGATACTTTCCGCCGTACCCCGGCCGGGACACGCGGACTACACCGCCTATGTGAAATACGGCCGCATCGAGCCCGGCGGCGGCCCGTTTTCCGGGCGGATGACGGCGGCGCTGTGCATAGCCGGGGGCATCTGTCTGCAGCTGCTGGAGCAGGCGGGTATTTCCGTTCTCTCCCGCATCCGCTCCATCGGTCCTGTGAACGACCGGGGCCAGCTGCTCTCCTCCACGGCGGATAAGCCTTTCCCCGTGGTGGATGAGGCCCAAGGCGAGGCCATGGCCCAGGCCATCCTGGAGGCAAAGGCCGCCGGCGACAGCCTGGGCGGCGTCATCGAATGTCGGATCCTGGGCGTGCCCGCCGGGGTAGGCGGCCCGCTTTTTGACGGGCTGGAGTCCCGGCTCAGCGCCGCCGTGTTCGGCATCCCCGCTGTGAAGGGCATCGCCTTCGGCAGCGGCTTTGCCTCCGCCCGGCTCCGGGGCAGCGAAAACAACGACCCTTTTGTTTTGGATGATAACGGCAAAATCGTCACAGAAACCAATCATTGCGGCGGTATTTTAGGGGGTATTTCCACCGGAATGTGCATAGATTTCCGTGTGGCTATCAAGCCCACCCCCTCCATCGCCCTGCCCCAGCGAAGCGTGGACCTGAAAAAAATGCAGCCGGTGACCCTGCAGGTTTCCGGTCGACACGATCCATGCATCGTGCCCCGGGCGGTGCCCTGTGTGGAGGCAGCGGCGGCGTTTGCCATATATGACGCTATGCTCTCTGACAGAAAGGAAACGGAACATGAATCTCATTGATTTACGCCGGGAAATGGACGAGACCGACCGGGCACTGCTGGCTCTTTTCGCCCGGCGGATGGCCCTGTCCGAGGCCATCGCCCGAGTCAAGCAGGGGGCGCACCTGCCGATCCCCGACCCCCGGCGGGAGGAGGAAAAGCTGCTCCAGGCAGCCGACTCCGTACCCCCGGAATTGGCCGAATATGCCCGGGACCTTTACCGTCTGCTTATGGCACAGAGCCGCACTTATCAGGAGAAGATCCTCTCCGGCGAGGTAGAGTGATGCGCTGCGGATTATTGGGGCAAACCCTTGCACACAGCCATTCTCCGCTGCTGCACAGCCTGCTGGGGGACTATGCCTACACCCTCTTTGAAAAGGCTCCCGACCAAGTGGAGGACTTTCTGAAAAACGGCTCCTGGGATGGGCTGAACGTGACCATTCCCTACAAAAAAACGGCCTATGCCCTCTGCGATTCCCTCTCCCCCATCGCCCGGGAAACCGGCAACGTAAACACCCTTTTGCGGCGGCGGGACGGCAGCATTTTCGGGGACAATACCGACGCCTTTGGCTTTCGGTATCTGCTGGAAAAGGCCGGGGTCCCCGCGGCCGGGAAGCGGGCCCTGGTGCTGGGCGCCGGCGGAGCCGGCGGCACCGCATGCGCTGTTCTGCGGCAGATGGGCGCCGCCGTCACCGTGCTCTCCCGCACGGAAAAGCCCGGTGATTTTTATGGAAAAAACAATGGGATACTGTATAGCACATACCGCCATATATCCCAGTATAAGGACGCACAAATCATAGTAAATGCCACCCCGGTGGGCATGTATCCCCACAACGGAGAGGCCGCTGTGGATTTGGAAATATTTCCCAATCTATGTCTTGTGGCTGACCTCATCTATAACCCCGCCCGGACAGCCCTGCTGCTCCAGGCAGAAGATCTGGGCATCCCCTGCTCCGGGGGCCTGAGTATGCTGGCGGCACAGGCCGCCGCCTCTGCCGCTCTGTTTTTAGGTGAGGCCATGGATATTTCCAAGATTTCCCAGGCGGAAGGCGTCCTGCGGCGGCAAACGGAGAATCTGATTCTCATCGGTATGCCCGGCAGCGGAAAGACTACCCTGGCCCGGCTGCTGGGGGCGGCCACAGGCCGACCGGTTTGGGACAGCGACGAGGAGATCGTCCGGCGGACAGGACTGTCCATCCAGGATGTTTTTGACCGCTGGGGCGAAAAAAAATTCCGAGCCCTGGAGACGGAGGTCCTGGCGGACCTGGGCAGGCGCTGGGGCGGCATCCTGGCCACCGGCGGCGGCTGTGTAACCCGGCCGGAGAACCGGCGCCTGCTGCGGCAGAACGGAAAAGTCATTTGGCTGCAGCGTGACATCTGTAAGCTGGAGGCTCCCGGCAGGCCCTTGCTGCGCGAGAGCGACCTTTCGGAGCTATACCGGCAGAGATGCGCCCTGTATGAGCACTTCAGCGATGAGGCTATTTTGAATAACGGCACCCCGGAGGATGCTCTCCGGCGGCTAAAGGAGTGCATGGTATGAAAATTCTGGTGTTGAACGGCCCGAATATGAACCTGCTGGGTTTGCGGGAGCCGGAAATTTATGGCCGGGAGACCTACGAGGATCTGGTATCCCTGGCGGAGCAGACCTGCCGGGAGGCAGGGCTGGAATGCATTTGCGTACAATCCAACCACGAGGGCGTGCTCATCGACGAAATTCAAAAGGCCCGGGACGGCTGCGGCGGCATCGTCATCAATCCCGCCGGATACTCCCACACCAGCATCGCCATAGCCGATGCCCTGCGGGCGGTGGATCTCCCTGCCGTGGAGGTGCATATCTCCGACCCGGAAAAGCGGGAGCCTTACCGCCACATTTCCTACACCGGCATGGCCTGCCGCAAGGTCATCAAGGGAAAAGGGCTGGCCGGCTACCGGGAGGCCATCCTTTATCTGAAGGAGCTGGCGGAAAAGTAGTTTTTCCTGTGGACGAATGGCCGCCGCAGTGGTATAATGCCTGTGCCGACAAGGCAATGGGGAAAGGAGGGCGTGAAGCCCCATGAATTATAAGATGGTTTTATTCACCATGGGACGGGTGGTGCTGCTGGAGGCAGCGCTGCTGGTGCTGCCTATGGCGGTTTCCCTGCTGTATGGGGAAAAGTGCGCTCTGAGCTTTGCCCTGACTATTTTAGTGGCCCTGGCCGTGGGCTTCCTTCTGACGAAGCTGTGCCGGGGTGAGCACGGCAGCAGCTCCATCAAGGACGGGTTCATGATCGTGGCCCTGACCTGGATCATGCTCTCCGCCATCGGCGCGCTGCCATTTGTATTCTCCCGGGAGATCCCGCTCTATGTGGATGCTTTTTTTGAGACGGTCAGCGGCTTTACCACCACCGGCGCCACCATCCTGCCCGATGTGGAGGCTTTGAGCCGGGGGATGCTCTTTTGGCGGAGCTTCACCCACTGGATCGGCGGCATGGGGATCCTGGTGTTTGTGGTCATGCTGCTGAAGACCCCGGACCGATCCATCAACATCCTCAAGGCGGAAATGCCCGGCCCCACCATGGACAAGCTGGCCCCTAAATCCAAGGACACGGCCAGAATCCTCTATCTGCTGTACATGGCACTAACCGTGCTGGAGATCGTGTTCCTCCTGCTCGGCGGCATGAGCCTGTTTGACAGCGTGGTGCATGCCTTGAGCACCGCAGGCACCGGCGGCTTTGGCGCATACAACGCCAGCGCTGCCAACTTTAGCCCCTACATCCAGTGGGTGCTGACGGCGTTCATGTTCCTGTTCGGCGTGAACTTCAACCTCTACTACCTGCTCCTGCTCAAACGCGGGACCGAGTTCCTGCGCAACACGGAGCTCAAGGTGTATGCAGGCATCGTTCTGGTGTCCGTGGCGGCCATTACCATCGACATTTTGCCCCTGTACCAGTCCTTCTCCGTTTCGCTGCGGCAGGCGGCATTCCAGGTGACCTCCATCATGAGCACCACGGGCTTTATCACCGCAGATTTTACCGTGTGGTCCCCTCTGAGCAAGATGGTGCTGCTGATGCTGATGTTTGTGGGCGGCTGTGCCGGCAGCACCGCCGGCGGCCTGAAGGTATCCAGGCTGACCATCCTGTGCAAGATGATCCGGCGAGAGCTGCGCCACACCCTGCGCCCACGGATGGTAGACGTCATCAAGGTGGATGGGCACCAGCTGAGTGAGCAGACCGCCCACAGCATCGTAGTGTATTTTGCCCTGTATATGCTGTGCGTTGCGGGGCTGCTGGTGGCCCTGTCCTTCTCTCCTTTTGACTTGGAAACGAACCTATTTGCCTCTATCTCCTGCTTTAACAACGTGGGCCCCGGCTTCGGCATGGTGGGGCCCCTGGGGAACTACTCCCCCTATTCCCCGGCCATCAAGCTGTTTCTCTGTGCCGGGATGCTGCTGGGGCGGCTGGAGATCTACCCGATGCTGCTGCTGTTTGTGCCGGCAGCGTGGCGGAAGAAGTAAAGGGCAATAGCTTTATAGCGGATGCGGCGCAAGGATATATAGATTGCATGACAGTGTGCGCCCCGACTTCAAAATTTATTAACATTTTTTTAGGAGTATTTTAAGGAAAGAGGGGCATACTGTAACCACGGTAAGGAAAACAGCTTACCTTGCCGGTCTCATCTTTTTCATTTCTTTTTCTCTTTTTCTTTTTCAAGGGAACAGGCGGAGCATTGACTCCGCCTGTTCCCTTGATTTTTTCATATCGGCACACCCCTCAGCATAGGATGAAATGTATCATTCAAGCTTGGGAGTGTTGCCGATGAAGGGAAACATGGAACAACGGGCCTGCGATGAGGCCGTTTACATCATAGAGTGCCGGGGGACCGTCCGGGACGCCGCCCGGAAGTTCGGCATCAGTAAATCCACGGTACACAAGGACATTTCCCAGCGGCTGCCCCTGTTCAACCGATCCCTTTACCTGCAGGTAAAGGCGGTTTTGGAGGAAAACAAGGCGCAGCGGCACATCCGGGGCGGCTTGGCCACCAGGAGAAAATATAAGGGTGGCTGACAAAAACACATCCGCCGGACTTTAAGGTCCGGCGGATGTGTTCGCATTTACTTGTGATACAGCTTCTTGACCTCGTACCTCGGCTCGCAGCTGACGTGGATGCCCAGGCGCTTGTAGAGCTTGGCGTCCTCCTCAGAGAGGATGACGGAGAAGTGTGCCTCGCTGCCCCGCAGATCATCCAGCTTTTTCAGCACCCGCTCCGCCAAGGGGTTGGTGACGGCGGAGATGGACAGGGCAATGAGCACCTCGTCGGAGTGCAGACGGGGGTTATGGTGGCCCAGGTGCCGGAGCTTCATGTCGCTGATGGGCGCGATGATGGAGGCAGGCAGCAGGTCCAGGTCCTTGTCAATGCCCGCCAGGAGCTTCACTGCGTTAAGAAGCATGGCCGCAGAGGGGCCCAGGAGAGAGCTGGTCTTGCCGGTGACCACGCGGCCATCGGGCAGCACCATAGCTCCGGCAGGGGCACCGGTGGCCTGAGCCTTATCCAAAGAGGCCCGGACCGCCGGACAAATATCCGGGGTTACACCCGCCTGCTGCATAACGATCTCCAGCTTGCGCACCACGCACTCGTCGCACTTGCCCTTGACCCGGTCCACCAGGCCCGTATAATAGCGGCGGAGGATCTCCATGCGGCTGGCCGCCTGGCAGGCGGCATCGTCCACAATGGCAAAGCCCGCCATATTCACACCCATGTCCGTGGGGGATTTATAGGGGGAGGTACCCTGGATCTTCTCAAACATAGCGTTGAGCACCGGAAAAATCTCCACATCCCGGTTGTAGTTTACGGTGGTCTTGCCGTAGGCCTCCAGGTGGAAGGGGTCGATCATATTCACATCGTTGAGGTCGGCAGTGGCGGCCTCATAGGCCAGATTCACCGGGTGCTTCAGGGGCAGATTCCAGATGGGGAAGGTCTCATACTTGGCGTAGCCTGCCCGGATGCCCCGCTTATTCTCATGATAGAGCTGGCTCAGGCAGGTGGCCATTTTACCGCTACCGGGGCCCGGGGCCGTGACCACCACGATGGAGCGGCTGGTCTCGATATAGTCGTTCTTGCCTAAGCCGTTATCGGAGACGATGTGCGCCACATCCGAGGGATAGCCGGCAATGGGATAGTGCTTGTAGCTCTTAACGCCCAGGGCGGTAAGACGCTTGATAAAGGCATCAGCGGCGGGCTGGCCGGCATACTGGGTGATAACCACGGAGCCTACATAAAAGCCCAGGCCCCGGAACACGTCCGTCAGGCGGAGGACATCGTCGTCATAGCTGATGCCCAAATCGCCGCGCATCTTGCTCTTTTCAATATCCCCGGCACAGATGGCAATGACGATCTCCACATCATCCTTCATCGTCGCCAGCATGCGGATCTTGCTGTCGGGCTGGAAGCCGGGCAGCACCCGGGAGGCATGGTAGTCGTCAAAGAGCTTGCCGCCGAACTCCAGATACAGCTTATCGCCGAACTGGCTGCGGCGCTCCTTGATGTGCTCGGCCTGCAGGGCCAAATACTTGTCGTTGTCAAATCCGATCTTCATGTGCAGTACCTCTTCTTTACGCATCACATTTTCAAAATAACATTGCAATTATACATCCCCGGGAGGCCGGTGGAAAGGGTTTTTTCCTTTTTCCGGGAGCCAAATTTCGGAGCCAAAATTTGTGAAAAATTTGGTGGTAGGGCGGCTTGTTTTTCCTGATATTATGGGGTATACTGAAAAATACACCCCTATTTTTGCCGGCGAAAAATCTCCGTTTTCTCCGCCATAAGGTTTGCAGACCGCCCTGCGCACTCGCTGCATGGTCTGCGCAAAGCTTCCTGCCGCCTGCGGGCGGTAAGCTCTGCCGGATCCTTATGAAACCACTATTTTTCGGGAGGCTTTTATGCGCTTTCACATTATGCACAAAAAAATCAATCAGGCTGCAGAGGAGTATCGGGTCTTTTTTGAAACCGACAGCATCGACGAGGCCAAGGACTTTGCCATGCGCCTGGCCTTTGACGAGACGAACAATGTCTATGTACAGGACACCAAGCGCGACGAGATCGTGCGGGATTTTGATGCACTGGTGTACCGGGTTTGAAAAAGGGCAAGGGCATCGCGGCAGAGCCGCGATGCCCTTGCCTGAGACCGCCGAAAAAGCTCCTGTTTTCCGGAAAAATGCCCTGAGTCTGCTATGTATATTATTTTTCCGCTGCAGGCGGCAAGCCTTGCAGGATTTTTTGAAAAACGAAGAAGACTACCCTCGGGTAGTCTTCTTTTTTGCGTTGGCGGATAGCAGTTTACTCCAAAAATCCCTTGAGGATGGTCTCCTCGGCCTCCTCCGGGGTGAGCCCCAGAGTCTCCAGCTTCAGCAGCTGGTCACCGGCGATCTTGCCGATGGCGGCCTCGTGGATCAGCTGTGCGTCGGGGCAGTTGGCAGTGATGGCGGGGATGGACTCGATGTGGGCGTGGCCCATGATGATAGAGTCGCACTGGACATGGCCGAAGCACTGGCTGTTGCCCACCATCACCGGATGGAACACCTGCTTGGAATCATCCTGCGCAACGGAACGGGAAATGACGCGGCCCTTGGCATCCTCGCCGTTGAGCTCGATATGCATATCGCTCTCGGCCTCCTGCTTGCCGTGGGTCAGCAGGCGCTCGGTGACCACCACCTCGCTGCCCTTCTCACAGTAAAAACGGGTGTCGCGCTTGGTGGAGTCGATGCCGCGAATTTGGACGGTGTCCATCTGCATGGTGGAGTTTTCCCCCAGGTGGACGATGGTCTGGGGGTTCATTACATTGCGGCCGGTCTCGCCGGGGGCGTCCTCGCCGTAGTGCTTTTCAGAATAGTGGACCCGGCTGTTTTTGCCGATGTAGAAGGTGTGTACACCGTCGTGGCGGCTCTCATTACAGCCGGAATTGTGGATGCCGCAGCCGGCGACGATCTCTACATCGCAATCATCGCCCACATAAAAATCGTTATACACCAGCTCGGAAAGCCCAGTCTTGCTGATGATGACGGGGATGTGGCACTGCTCGCCCTTGGTGCCGGCCTTGATACGGATGTCAATGCCCTGCTTGCCATCGGTCTTGGGAGTGATCTCGATGTTCTCGGTGGATTGGCGGGCCTCACAGCCGCTGTCTTTGCGGATATTGAAGGCGCCTACGGGCTTGCCGGTGAGATCGGCGATCTTTTCCAGCAGCTTGGCGTCGATGTCGGTAATCATAGCTTGACCTCCTTTTTCTCCAGTACCGGGCAGCCGCCCAGGGTGTCCGCCAGGATCAGAGGGAAAACCTCCTCCGTGGTGCCCCGGTGGGCGATGGCGCCGCCGGAGACGACGATTATTTCATCCGCCAGCTGGATGATACGCTCCTGGTGGGAGATGATAATCATGGTGGAGTGACCCTCCTGATGGATCTGTTCAAAGGTCTCGGTGAGGCGGGCGAAGCTCCACAGGTCGATGCCGGCCTCGGGCTCGTCAAAGATCATCAGCTCACTGCCGCGGGCCAGGATGGTGGCAATCTCAATGCGCTTGACCTCGCCGCCGGAGAGGGATACATCCACCTCCCGATCCAGATAATCGTTGGCGCACAGGCCCACCTTCGTTAGATACTGGCAGCAACGGTCCTTGGAGAGCTCTTCGCTGCCCGCCGCCAAAAGAAGCAGATCATGGACGGTGATCCCCTTGAAGCGGGGGGGCTGCTGGAAGCCGTAGCTAATGCCCAGGCGGGCACGTTCAGTGATAGAAAGGCCCGTCACATCCTGGCCGTTGTAGAGGATCTGCCCCTCCGTGGGCTGCACCAGGCCCATGATCACCTTGGCCAGGGTAGTCTTGCCGCCGCCGTTGGGGCCGGTGAAAACTACCAGCTTATGGTCGGGAATGGTTAGGTCGATGTGGTTGAGGATGTCCACCGGGCCCTCCGGGGTGGAGACGCGGTAACAGATGTTTTTCAGCTCTAACATGAATCCTTCCTCCTTCTGAGGTCTTTTCATCCGTACTATACCAAATCTTGTCCCTTGGGAATGTTGCAATTGCACCAAAAGACATATTTCGACTCATACGTTTTTTATTGTAGCAGAATCGCCGGGCAAAAGCAATCCGCCCCGCCTTATTTTTCCCTGCTCAGGAAAATTTTACACAGAATACACCCCCCATCGGGGCATATCCCATGTGCCGGCTGCAGGGTGCCTTGGCACGCGGTGGGATGGGCCGACATAGTTGCCGTCTCCTGCAGAGGGCTGCAAGGAAAAATGGGCGCAAAAAGGCCCGGCGAGCTGAGAGGCTCACCGGGCGGGATGGAGAGAGGAAGCGCAGAAGGAAAAACCGGATCAGACCAGGGAACAGATGAGGCTCAGTTCAACGAAGAACAGAAAGCCCAGGGGGAAACAGGCAATCTGGGTGAAGATGTTAAAATTGCCGGTCATGATAAAAAACAGGGCCAGCACAATCACGGCCATTAGAGCCACGGCGACCACCACACGGGCTGCAGCTTTGCTTTTCATACTTTCAGATCTCCTTTCAGCATTTTATTCCGTTTTGCTTTGTTGTCCTCAGTATAAGGATAGATCTGGTATTTGTAAAATACAGAAAAACTAAGCTGTATATAGTTATATCCTATATCGACGCTGCCTCCCGCAGGGCCTGTATGTACTCCAAGGTCATGGGGGAGGGAGTCACATCCCGGCGCAGGATATATCCAATGGTGTGGAACTGCTTCGGCTCCAAAGGCAGGCTCACAAACTCCTCTCGGTACATGGCGGATACTCCCACATCCGGGCTGAAGCCATTGAGGGCCCGCAGAAGCTGATACTCCGTGGCCCGTTCCCGCACACAGATGGTTTTGTGGGACTGCGCAGCCACAGCGGACAGGCCCTCAAAAAAGAACTGTCCGTTGTGCTCCCCCTGCTCAAAGGTGATGCAGGGATAGGGACTCACGTCCTCCACCGTCACGAACCTGCGACCGGCCAGGGGGTGCTCCGCAGAGACGAACAGCTCCGCCTGCACCCGCTTCAGCTCTGTGAATTCCAAGCCCAGCTTGCCGAACATCCGCCGCAGGAATCGCTCGTTATCCTCATTCAGCGCCAGAATGCCCACCTCGCTGCGCAGCTGGCTCACATCCTCCAGCACCTCATAGGTAGTGGTCTCCCGAAAATGGAAGCTGTACCGGGGCCCCCGAAAATTCTGCACCAACCGGGAAAAGGCCAGCACCGTAAAGTTAAAGTGCTGGCTGGACACAGCAAAGCGCTTCTCCCCCTGCTCCCGACCGCTGAACCGCTCCTGCAGCAGCTGGGCCTGGGAGAGGATCTGCCGGGCGTAGCCCAAGAATTCCTCCCCCTCCCGTGACACGATAACACCCCGGTTGGTCCGGGAGAATATAGTCACACCCATCTCCGATTCCAGCTCCCGTACGGCAGTGGTAAGGCTGGGCTGGGAGATAAACAGCTTTTCGGCGGCGGCGCTGATGGTGCCGCACTCGGCCACTGTCACGGCGTATTTCAGTTGCTGCAGGGTCATAAAAACACACTCCTTTTCCTTAGTGTATCGGATTATTTCTAAAAAGTAAAGCGTCCGTCCCCTGGTGCATACAATGGATGGCAGAGAAAGGGGTGCTGGCATGGAAAATCATCAGACTATGGAGCAAAAGAGGGCTGTCTGGCAGCGGGTGAATCCTACCCTGCAGCCGTATCCGGCGGATGCGGCCCAGGACGCGGTGAATGTGTGCTGTATGGGGGTAAACGCCCAGCAGGATGCGGATGTGATCCGGGGCTTTATTGAGGAGGAGCTGTCGGACCGGCGGGGCTACCTGACCTACGCCGCCATGGCACCGTCTCCCATGGCCCGGCAGCTTATGCGCCGCCTGGCAGCGGAGGAGGGAGGCCATGCCCGGCGGCTCCTGGGCGTATACTATCTTATCACCGGCCAGGTCTATTGCCCGGCGGTGCCGCAGCCGGGGGAGGGATGCGTTTCCTCCTGGCGGGAAGTTTTACGTCTGCGATACCACGAGGAGAGCTGCGGGGGTCTGAATTACCGGCGGGCCTCGGAGGAGACCACCGACGAGTGCCTGGCGGAGATCTTCCGGGAGCTGTCCCGGGATGAATACCGCCACGCCAGGCAGGTCCTGACACTTTTGGAAAAACAAATGTCGATTTAAAAGATAGGTCTTGCAATACACACAATTTGCTGCTACAATAGGGCAAAATCAATATAAGGAGGACGCCCTTTATGAAAGAGTGTATCAGCAGGGATGCGGCTCTCGCCGCACTGAAAAAATATAACAAGGAGCCGTTTCACATCCAGCACGGCCTGACCGTAGAGGGCGTCATGCGCTGGTATGCCAACCAGCTGGGCTACGGGGAGGATGCAGACTTCTGGGCCACCGTGGGGCTGCTCCACGACATCGACTTTGAGCAGTGGCCGGAGCAGCACTGTGTCAAGGCCCCGGAGCTTTTGAAGGAGGCCGGCTGCAGCGAGGAATTCATCCACGCTGTGTGCAGCCATGGCTACGGCATCTGCTGCGATGTGGAGCCCACCCACGAAATGGAAAAGGTGCTCTTTGCCGCCGACGAGCTCACGGGGCTCATCGGGGCAGCCGCCCTCATGCGTCCCAGCAAGAGTGTGCAGGACATGGAGCTCAAGAGCATTAAGAAAAAGTTCAAGGACAAGAAGTTCGCTGCCGGCTGCTCCCGGGATGTGATTATCACCGGCGCCGAGCGCCTGGGCTGGGAGCTGGATGCGCTGATGGAAAAGACCTTGGAGGCCATGCGCTCCTGTGAGGAGAGCGTCGCTGCAGAAATGGCCGCGCTGTAATCTTGCCCATAGAGCAGAATAAAATCAGATGTCAAACAGGCGCCCCAAAAGGGCGCCTGTTTAAAGATGATCAGAGCTTGCCGCCTGCAGGCGGCAAAGCCCTGGCGCAGGCAGAGTTCATTTCCGCCGAGCAGCTTTACCCTCCCTCGGGGCGGAGCGGCCAGGGGGAGCGGAATCCAAAAATAAAAGGCCGCCCTTGGCGGCCTTTTATTTTTGTGGCTGTCCACAGGTTTTGCTGTCTGTGCGCACTCCTGTATATCGCAAGGAAAGGAATGTGTGCAAGGGAAACCTTAGTCGGGTTTCTCTTGCACGTTAAATCGCCCGCCCACAGGCGACCACTTTTGCGGAGCAAAAGTGCTGCTCCAAAAAGAAAGACACCCGTAGGGGTGTCTTTCTTTTTGGAGCAGGGTACGGGAATCGAACCCGCCTCCTCGGCTTGGGAAGCCGATGTACTACCGATGTACTAACCCTGCATCGCGATAGCTATTATAGCAGAGAATTTCGTCCAATGCAACCGAAAATTGCCGTCCGGCATGATTTTTCTTTCGGGCGCATAGGATAGCCCAGCAATTTATGGGGAGGACGAGTCATGAAAAAGAGGTTTTTTGCGCTACTGATGGTGCTTTCGGCGCTGCTGTGCCTGTCGCTGCCGGCCCATGCCGTGGAGCTGCCCGTGAAGGCCAAGGCCGCACTGCTCATGGAAAAGGAGACCGGCCAGGTGCTTTTTGCCCAAAATGAGCACGAGAAGCTGGAGCCTGCCAGCGTCACCAAGGTCATGACGCTCCTGCTGGTTATGGAGGCCATGGAACGAGGGGAGCTGAAATATGAGGATATGGTCACCGTCAGCGCCAATGCCGCCTCTATGGGCGGCAGCCAGGTGTACCTGTCCGAGGGAGAGCAAATCAGCGTGGAGGAGCTTTTGAAGGCCGTATGCGTCTCCAGCGGCAACGACGCCGCCGTGGCCCTGGCGGAGCAGGTGGCCGGGGTCACAGAGCTGTTTGTCCAACAGATGAACAACCGTGCCATGGAGCTGGGTATGGGGGACACCCACTTTGTAAATCCCACGGGCCTGCCGGCGGAGGGCCATGTAACCAGCGCCTGGGACATTGCCCTCATGAGCCGTGAGCTGATCCTCCATCACCCGGACATTCGCCGCTTCACCACCATCTGGATGGATACCATCCGGGGCGGCGAGTTTGGCCTTTCCAATACCAATAAGCTCATCCGCTTTTATGACGGGGCCACGGGGCTGAAGACCGGCTCCACCGATGCTGCAGGCTATTGCATCTCCGCCACGGCGGAGCGGGAGGGCATGGAGCTCATCGCCGTGGTGCTGGGGAGCGAGACCAGCCAGCAGCGCTTTGAGGACGCCAAGACTATGCTGAACTACGGCTTCTCCACCTACGTCCTGGCGGATATCACCCCGGAGGAAACGCCGGTGGCTCCCGTAAGGCTGGGCCGCACCCCCTCCGTGGAGGCATCGCTCGCCCAGAGCAAGCTCCTGGTGGGCAAGGGCCAGGCGGGCGGCCTTACCCGGACGGTGAAGCTGCAGGAGGACCTGTCGGCTCCTGTGGAAAAGGGGCAGGCCGTAGGCATTCTCACGGTGCAGAGTGGGGATACCACCCTGGCAGAGCTTCCTCTGACGGCGGCAGCGGCCGTGGAACGCATGACCTGGGGGGACCTGTTTACCCGCCTGCTCCGCGCCGCGGTTTTCGGATAAGAAATCAGGCGGTTTTCTCTTGTATTTTCCACCGGTTGGATGTAACATAGGGGAAAGAACAAAAGAGGAGGCATTTTCTATGATCTCTGTAGATCTTCACAATATGCGGCAGTTCATCCCCCTGCCCTATGAGGCGGCACTGACGCCCCGTCTGCGCCTGGCCCATGACCACCTGCGTGCCGGAACCGGCGCCGGGGGTGAGTTCACTGGCTGGGTGCACCTGCCCGAAGGGTATGACCGGGAGGAGTTTGAACGCATCCAGGCGGCAGCGCGGAGGATACAGGCCGATTCTCAGGCTCTGGTGGTCATCGGCATCGGCGGCTCTTACTTAGGGGCCCGGGGTGTTATCGAGTGCCTGTGCTCCCCCAACTATAACCTGAAAAAGAAGAATACACCCAATATCTACTTTGTGGGCAACGGTCTGGATAACGACCAGCTGGCAGAGGTGGAGGAGCTGCTGGAGGGGGTAGACTTCTCCGTGAATGTCATCTCCAAGTCCGGCACCACCACAGAGCCGGCGGTGGCCTTCCGCTTTTTCCGCCAGCTTCTGGAGAAAAAGTACGGCCACGAGGCCGCCGCCAAACGCATCTATGCCACCACCGACCGGCAAAAGGGCGCCCTGAAATCCCTTGCCGCGGCCGAGGGCTATGAGAGCTTTGTGGTTCCGGATGACATCGGCGGACGCTACAGCGTCCTCACGGCGGTGGGTTTGCTGCCCATTGCCGTGGCAGGTATTGATGTGGGACAGCTCATGGCCGGTGCGGCGTCCATGATGGATGTCTGTGCCCAGGCAGGCATGGAGCAAAATCCCGCCTGGCAGTATGCCGCAGCCCGGTATGAGCTGCAGCACCGGGGCATGGAGATCGAGGTCCTGGCCTGCTTTGACCCCTTCTTCCGCTTTATGGCGGAGTGGTGGAAGCAGCTGTACGGCGAGTCCGAGGGCAAGGAGGGCAAGGGCCTGTTCCCGGCCAGCGTAGAGTATACTGCGGACCTGCACTCCATGGGGCAGTATCTCCAGGAGGGCCGCCGGAATCTGTTTGAGACCGTGGTACGCTTTACACCCCGTTCCGGCGAGCTGACAGTGCCCTATGACGCAGAAAACGGCGATGGGCTGAACTTCCTGGCAGGCAAGGCCATGAGTGACCTGAAGCAGCAGGCCATGGATGGCACGCTCCTGGCCCATGTGGAGGGGGGCGTCCCCAATATCCGTGTGTGCTGCGGCGAGCGCAATGCCTTCACCCTGGGCGAGCTGATCTATTTCTTCTGCTATGCCTGCGGTCTGTCCGGCTATCTGCTGGATGTAAACCCCTTTGACCAGCCCGGCGTGGAGGCGTATAAGAAGAACATGTTCGCCCTCCTGGGTAAACCCGGCTATGAGGACCTGGGCGCGGCCCTGCGGGAAAAGCTGGAAAAGCAATCGTGAAGAAATGATGAATTTTGCTTTCTCCATTGCCATTTGAAAAGAAGTATGGTATATTAAATGCAAGTTAACCGCAAAAAGACAAAGGAGTGATTTCTTATGGTTAGACTGATTATGGGCGCAAACGGTGCCGGCAAGACAAAGCAGCTCATCGACCTGATTCACAGTGCCGTGGAGTCCGAGAACGGCAGCGTGGTCTGCATCGAGCCCGGTGCGGACATGACCTTTGACATTAAATCCAGCGTTCGCCTGGTCAATGCCAAGGAGTATAGCTTGAATTCATTTGAATGCCTGCGCGGCTTCATCAGCGGTCTCTACGCCGGCAATTATGATATTTCTCACGTATTTGTGGACAACCTGGCCAAAATTGCCGCCAGCAGCGATCTGGCGGAGGCGGAAAAATTCCTCCACTGGCTGGACCGCTTCAGCGAGGAGAATTGCGTCAAGTTCACTGTTACCCTGAGCCTGGACGAGTCCATGGCCACCGAGGGCATGCGCAGCTACCTGTAAAATATGCAGAAAACAAGGGCATTGCGGCGTTGCTGTGATGCCCTTGCTTCAGCTTGTTAAAAAGACTTGCAGCGCTTGCCGCCCGCAAGCAGCACCGAGGAAACGGCGCAGCCATTAGGGCCGCACTGTTTTCGAGAGCCTTCTGAGCCAAGATGCAAGAAGCCACCCCGGGCCCTTCCTTACGGAGGGCGCCCGGGGTGGCTCTTTATTTCGGGAATACAGATTTACCGATTTTTTCTCTTAGCGGCCCGGCGCTGGAAGAATTTCACCAGTTCCACCACAGGGATCACCAGCACGGCCAAGGCCAGGGCGATACCGTATTCGGCCCAACCCACGGGGGTGAAGCCGAAGGCATCGGCAATGGGCCCTACCTCCAAAACCAGCGTGGTTATGAGGAGGCTGCCCAGCATAGCCACCCACAGGACCTTGTTATGGCTGCGGCTGGAGAAAATGCTGCGCCGCTGAAAGCGCATATTGAAGCTGTGGAAAATCTCGCACATGCTCATGGTCAAAAAGGCCATGGTCATGCCGTGGGGTGAAACACCGGAAGGCATCTCGAAGTATCCCACCTCCACACAGTGGCCGATGATATAGGAGGCCAAAGTGATGACGGTGATAAGCACGCCCTGATACACCACATCAAAGCCCAGGCCACCGGAGAAGATGCCGTCGTGGCTATCCCGGGGCGGACGGTCCATAACATCCGGCTCCGCCTTCTCCAGGCCCAGGGCCAGGGCCGGGAAGCAATCGGTAATAAGGTTGATGAACAGCAGATGCACCGGCCCCAAGAGGGTGAAGCCCAGGAGGGTGGCGGTGAACACACCCAGCACCTCGCTCATATTGGAGGCCAGGAGGAACTGGATGGTCTTGCGGATATTATCATAGATGCGGCGGCCCTCACCCACGGCGCCCACGATGGTGGCGAAGTTATCATCGGAGAGGACCATATCCGCCACGTTCTTGGTGACGTCGGTGCCGGTGATGCCCATGCCCACGCCGATGTCGGCGGTCTTGATGCTGGGGGCATCGTTGACGCCGTCGCCGGTCATGGCGGTGATGGCGCCGCGCTTTTTCCAGGCAGTGACGATGCGCACCTTGTGCTCCGGCTGAACCCGGGCATAGACGCTGTAGCGGGGCACGATTTCCGCCAGCTCCTCATCCGTAAAGGCGTTGAGCTCGCTGCCGGTGATGGCTTGGTCAGCGCTGTCGAGAATATCCAGCTCCTTGGCGATTGCCACGGCGGTGTCCTTATGGTCACCGGTGATCATCACCGGGCGGATGCCCGCCTTGCGGCACTGGTGGATGGCGTCCTTCACCTCCGGACGCACGGGGTCGATCATTCCCGCAAGGCCGATGAAGCACAGATCCTGTTCCAGAGTCTCGGGACTGATGTCTTCAGGCAAGGTGTCGCCCCAGCTGCGCTGGGCGGCGGCCAAAACACGCAGGGCCCGGTCGGCCATGGCCTTATTCTCCAGCAGAATGGCCCGGCGCTTTTCCTCGGTCATGGGATGCTTTTCGCCGCTGTCTATATAGCTGGTGCAAAGGCGCAGCACCTCGTCCGGCGCACCCTTGGTATACTGGATAAAGCCGCCGTCGATTTGGTGCACGGTGGACATCATCTTTCGGGAGGAATCGAAGGGGGCCTCGGCCACCCGGGGCTGCTGCTCCTCCAGCAGGGGCTTTTTCAGCCCCGCCTTGGCGGCGAAATTCACCAGGGCCGCCTCCGTAGGCTCGCCCTGAGCGCCCTCCTCTGCCCAGGCAGCATCGCTGCAAAGGGCCATGGCTGTGGCCAAAAGCCGCTGGGGGCCCGTGTGGTCCACCACGGTCATCTTGTTCTGGGTAAGGGTGCCGGTCTTATCGGAGCAAATGACCTGGGTGCAGCCCAAGGTCTCTACTGCCGTCAGGCGGCGGATCACCGCACCGCGCTTGCTCATGTTGGTAACGCCGATAGACAGCACCACCGTCACCACCGTGGCCAGGCCCTCGGGAATGGCGGCCACGGCCAGGGAAACGGCCACCATAAAGGTTTTTAGAATGGCCTCCAGGGAGTAATCGCCCTCCACCAGCAGGTCAAAAACGAAGATGAACACGCAGATGGCCAGCACCAGGTAGGACAGAGTCTTGCCCAGCTGGGTCAGCTTTCGCTGGAGGGGAGTCTCCTCCTGCTCCGTCCGGGCCAGTACGCCGGCGATCTTACCCATTTCGGTGTCCATGCCGGTGGCGGTAATGACGGCGCTGCCGCGGCCATAGACCACAGTGGAGCCCATGTAGCACATGTTTTTCCGGTCACCCAAAGGCACATCACCCTCAGCCGCAATAGGCTCGGCGGTCTTATTCACCGGGACGCTCTCGCCGGTGAGGGCGGCCTCCTCAATTTTCAGGGATGCGGACTCCAGCAATCGGCCATCGGCGGGCACGGCGTCTCCGGCCTCCAGGATCACCACATCCCCGGGCACCAGGTCGGCACTGTGGAGCACGGTAATCTTGCCGTCCCGCAGCACCTTGCTGGTGGCGGCAGTCATGGTCTGGAGGGCCTCAATGGCGGCCTCAGCCTTGCTCTCCTGCACCACGCCCAATACGGCGTTGAGCAGCACCACCACCAAGATGATGAACACCTCCGTAAGGCTCTCGTGGGAGAGAATGCTGGTGACGGCGGACACGGCAGCGGCGGCCAGCAGAATCAGCAGCATGGGGTCCCTCAGCTGCTGCACGAAGCGCTGGAAATTGGTGATTTTCTTGGCCTCCTGCAGGCGGTTGGGGCCGTGCTTCGACAGGCGGGCAGCTGCCTCCTCCCCGGTAAGGCCCCGGGATGAGCTGCCCTGAGTGGAAAGTACTTCTTCAGTGGTTTGCAAATAATCCGGTTTCATAGTATCCTCCTTTTCTGCCCCATAGGCAAAACAAAAAAGACCCTACACAGGCGTGTGGCCTATGTATGAGTCTCATTCTTTCAAGACAGCCCGGGCCCGAGGGGCCGTACTGACGGGTCTGCCTCATCCCGCAGGACAGGATGGAATTACTCCCTCAACGTGGAAATCCAATTTGTGCCTACTATCTTATACAAATCAAGGGTCGTTGTCAAGTCCCTTGTGCCGGGAATGGGAAAAATCTTGACGATGATTTTATTATACGGTAAAATGATGACGTAGAAATTTGACAGGCGCCGCCTGGCAGGGCGGCGCGAAGCAAACCTGAAAGGAGAACTTCCATGTACGATTACGCTTTGTATGGCTCCCGCATCAGCACTTTAGGCACCCTGGGCATTATTGCCATTCTGCTGGCCATCATCGCCACGGTGCTGGCCTTCATTTTCATCGTTCCGGCCAAACGGCGGGAGAAAATGGGCAAATTCGGCAAATTCCTTCACGACGCATGCAATTTTAAGTTCCTGATCGTGGAGAAGATCCTGCAGGCGCTGTATATTTTCTTCACGGCGCTGGTGATCCTGGTGGGCTTTTTCATGCTGTTCTGCTCCGATTGGAGCGGCTGGATGGGCGGCAAGGGCATCCTGCTGATGATCCTGGGGCCCATCGCCGTGCGTCTGAGCTATGAGCTGATGATGATGGCGGTGCTGGCGGTGAAGAACATCATCTCCATCAACAGTAAGCTGCGCAACCAGAACGAAGGCGCGGTGGGCACTGACATCTTTGACCCGGATATGAGCAGCCTGAAGGAGGCCTTCGGAGTGAAGGCGGAGCAGGCAGCCAAGGCAGAACCAGTGGAGAGCGCTCCTGTCCAGGAGACGAAGGGAACGCCTGAGCCGTAATTGAAGTTTATATAGGTGCAGAAAGGCCCTCCGGCGTGTCGAAAAAGCCTCGCAGAGTTTGCCGCCCGCAGGCGGCAAAAATTTGGAATCATTTTTCACCGCGACATGTGCGTGGGAAAAAATACCTCTCAGGCTGCCAGTGTGGAATTTGTGCGCCGGTGGCGCACAAATTATGCGCGCAGCAGGCTGCAATCTTTTTGTCGGAAAATTCCAAAGGAATTTTCGACAGTCTCAAAGGCCCTCCGGCGGATGCCGGAGGGCCTTCCCTTTTTAGCCGATCTCTGCGGGCAGATAGCACTTGAGCCAGTGGTTGTCGTAATAAAGATACATTCGCCCGTCAGCGGTGCCGTAGGAGGCGCCCACCCAGTCGGACCGATTCGCCTGGTCGTCGATCTCGGGTCCCTGGCTGATGTTCACACTGGAGGTGATGGTGCCCAGGACTTCCACATTTTCTATGTCCGTCTCTTCCTCGTAGCAGTAATAAACCTGGCCATCCACACGGATAGCATAGGGCCAAATACCGTCGGCTTCCTGTTTGCACCCGAATAGGGTCAGCAGCAGGCCGAGGGACAGCAAACTCAAAAGCAGCTTTTTGCAGGTTTTCACGGGAGCCTCCTTTCTGCGGTGAAGCTCTGTTTTCCTTCTCATAATATAAGACAGCAAAAGAGTTTAAACTTTGCAAATGTGCCGGAGGATTTCTCCTGATTTTGTTCGCCTGCGCAAAATTTTCTGTCCGTTTTAGGTAAAACAGCAGAGTGGGGTGTCGAGGACGCCGCCCCCTACGGATACGCTGCAAGGAGTGCAGTGGGCGGGCGGATGTAGGCATCGGCCCCTACGGAGTATTTTTTCGAAAAAAACTCCTCCGGCAATAGTCGGAGGAGTTTTTATGATCCAATTACTCGGCGGGGTAGACAGAGACCTGCTTGCGGTCCTTGCCCAGGCGCTCGAAACGGACAACACCGTCAGCCTTGGCAAAGAGGGTATCGTCGGTGCCGATGCCCACGTTCTTGCCGGGGTGAATGTGCGTGCCGCGCTGGCGCACCAGGATGTTGCCGGACAGAACAAACTGACCGTCAGCACGCTTGGGGCCCAGGCGCTTGGACTCGGAATCACGGCCGTTCTTGGTGGAGCCCATACCTTTTTTATGGGCGAAGAATTGCAGACCGATATACAGCATAATTCAGTACCATCCTTTCTGATAAGATGATTGCGGGGAAACAGGAGGTCACTCCTCCATCACTTCGATGTTTTCGGGGTATTCGTCGTGGAGCTGGGTAAGGTAGACCATGAGCCCCGTCAGCAGATTCTGACAGGTGCTCTCCGCCGGGGCGGACAGGCCGCCGGGCAGGCGGAAGGAGATCTTCGCATCCTTCTCCCGGATCTTTACCGAGGCGCACAGGCCCATCACGTCGTTGACGGTACATTCGACCAGACGGATGGCGCTGGTGACGGCGGCGCAGACAATGTCCTCGCCCTCCTCGCCCCAGCCGCTGTGGCCCTGGACATCAAAGCCCACGATGCGGGCTTGCTCCACAAGGAACGAAACGGTGGTCATACGCTCTTAGAAAGTGATCTTGCCGATCTCAACCTTGGTGTAAGGCTGACGATGGCCCTGGCGTTTGCGATAACCCTTTTTGGGGGTGTACTTGAAGATACGGATCTTCTTGCCCTTGCCGTTCTTGACGACGGTGGCGTCCACCTTGGCGCCCTCCACCACGGGAGTGCCGAACCTGGTGTTCTCCCCATCCACGATGGCCAGAACCTGATCGAAAACCACGGCGTCGCCGGCGTTGACATCCAGCTTCTCAATGAACAGAGTGTCACCCTCAGAAACATTGTACTGCTTGCCACCGGTCACGATGATTGCCTGCATACTTGTTGCACCTACCTTTCCTTTATTACGGACTCGCTGTCGGGGGCGGCCTGCCAAGGGGCAGACGCTTGTGACCCATTCAAAGCGGCTTATATAGTTTAACAGACTTTGGGAGGCCTGTCAACCGATTTGGGGAAGTTTTTCAGCTTATTTTGCGGGATATTTGAGCTTTTCCTCCGTCCAGGAGGCAATAAGGTCACGATACCAGGCACAGCAGGCCCGCCCCTCCTCCACGCTGAGGTTTTTATAATTGCCGCACTCGGCAGCGGAGCAGCCGGGCATGGGGCCGCTGTACTCGGCGGCCCGGGCGAAAACCGCCTGCAGGAGGGCGATGGCCTGGCTGCCGGTCAGCTTATCCCCGTCATAGAGGAAGTAAAAGCCTGTCTGGCAGCCCATGGGCCCGAAGTAGATCACCGCGTCCCGGCTCTCGGAATTGCGCAGGAGGGTGGCAATGAGATGCTCCACGGAATGCATCTGGCTGTTTGAAAGCAGCTGGCCGGTGTTGGGCCTTTTGAAACGCAGATCAAGAGTCACCACGTTCCCGTCTCGCCGGGAGAGATACAGGCCGGGCACCAGCACGGTGTGATCCACGGTAAAGCTTGCGATACGCTCCATTATTCCGCCTCCAGGTTGCCGATAAATTTCATGGCCACGCCGTTTAATTCCCGGATGGCCTCGGGGAAGTTGAAGAAGAAGTCGTGGTGCTCCAGCACGCAGTCGCTGACGGACTTCAGGGACAAAAACGGCACGTCATTCCGGCAGCACACCTGGGCCACGGCGCCCCCCTCCATCTCGCACAGCAGCGGGTGGAAGGTGTCATAGATCCAGTGGCTGCGGGGGGTATCGGTGGCGAACCAGTCACCGGTGGCAACCATCCCCGTGCGGTAGGGCAGGCCCGTTTTATCCATGGCGGATCTGGCCTTCTCCGGCCAGGCGGTGGGGAACTCCACCTTGTTCACCGTGGACACCAGGCCCACAGGATCGCCCAGGGCGGAGGTGTCCGAATCGTGCTGCACAAAGCCTGTGGCCAGCACCAGTGTCCCGATGGGCACATTTTCAAAGCAGCCCGCCACGCCTACATTCAGCACCACATCGGGGGCGTAGCGGCTGATGAGCAGCTGGGTGGACATGGCAGCATTCACCTTGCCCACGCCTCCGGCACAGGCCACTATATTTTCACGGATTTGGTAAAAGGATGCACCGGACACCTTTTCTATAAGGTGGGCGTTTTCGTTTTTCAGCAGGCTCTCGATTTCGCCGTCCATGGCGTACATCATGCCTATTTTCATGGAGTGGTCTCCTTTCGGTTTCAAATTCAGCGCGATGAAAAAGTCTTTTCGTCCCGCCGCCTAAGCTTTTGAAGCTTTAAGAGAGCTTCAAAAGCTACTGATTTCAATGGTAAGGGACACCCTTGTTGGGTTTCCCTCACACACCCTTCCTCACGGTTCTTGCAAATTCTACCGCTTTATCTGCAATCTGAAATTGCCTCATATTATACCTTTTTTTGCTCCGAATTGCAACAGGCCGTTGCCCGAAACGAAAAAATAGGGTAGAATGGAATCAGATTTTAAATGGCAAGGAGGGACGGCCATGGACGCAGTGGGCGTTGTATGTGAATTTGACCCCCTGCACCGGGGACATGAGCGGCTGCTGCGCCGGGCCGGTGAATCGGGCCGGGTGCTGGTGTGCGCCATGAGCGGCAACTTCACCCAGCGGGGCGGCGCAGCCTGTGTGGAGAAATTTGCCCGGGCGGAGATGGCCGTGCGCTGCGGGGCCGATCTGGTGGTAGAGCTGCCCACTCCCTGGGCCATGGCCACGGCGGAGAAATTCGCAGACGGCGGCGTATCCCTCCTGGCCCAATGTGGAGTGAAAACCCTCTATTTCGGCAGTGAGTGCGGGGACACAGACGCCCTGTGGGCCACGGCGGAGGCACTGCTGCGGGCGGATGTTCACCGGGCTATCCGGCTGGAAATGGACGGAGGGCTCCCCTACGCCGCCGCCCGGCAGGCAGTGCTGGAGCGAGAAACCGGGCTCGGCGCGCTCCTGGCTCAGCCCAACAACACCCTGGCCGTGGAATACCTCAAGGCCATCCACCGACGGGGCCTTGCCGCAGATGCAGTTACGGTGCGCCGGGAGGACGGCGGTCACCACGGGACTGCCTCGGCCTCCCATATTCGGGCGCTGCTGGCAGCGGGCCAAGAGGCGAAGGCCTTCGCCCTGATGCCCCCACAGGCAGCGGACATCCTGGGCCGGGAGATGAAAAAGAGCCTGGCGCCGGCAGACCCGGCCCGGCTGGAGAGGGCCATGCTGGCCCGGCTGCGGCTGATGAACGAGCACGACTTCGCTTCTTACGACAGTGGCGGCGAGGGACTGTACCGACGGGTGTATCGGGCGGTACAGGAGGGCGGCAGCCTGGGGGATATTCTGACCCGGGCCACCACCAAGCGCTACCCCACCGCCCGGGTGCGGCGGATGCTGTGGGCGGTATTCCTGGGCCTGGAGGCGCCCGGAGAGGACATCCCCTATGTCCGAATTCTGGCCGCCACAGAGGTGGGGCGAAGGCTCCTGCGGCAGATGCGGGACGCAGGTGTGCCGGTACTGACCAAGGCGGCGGATGTGGGCCGATTGGGCCCATCGGCAGAGGCACTCTTCACCCGGGAGGCCCGCCGGACGGATGTATACGCCCTGTCATGCCCCGGCTCCCCCCTCCCCTGCGGCAGTGATTGGCGGCGGACGCCGATGATGATCTGAAGGAAGGGAAAGGCTTATGCTGAAAATGATTACAGGAGCCCATATCCCCACGCCGGAGCGTTTGACCCCGTCCTATATGCTATCCGACGGGTGTTTGACTGCCAATGTAAATGCCGATGACATCCTCCCCCTGATAAACAGCTTTATTGATTTGCATGAGGGTCCATTTTTCCTGATTTTGGAGACGCCCTCCTCCTTGCAGGATGAATCCCCCGATGATAAGGGAAATATTGAGCAGCTTCACAAGGATGTTTACTATTTGGATGGCATGTCTGCACCGTTGATCCACGAGATCCTTTCTATTGTCGGCCCGGTGCTTGTAGGCGATGGGCTGACGCAGGTGGGTGTCGGTGTACATAACTGCAATGCAGAGATTATGACGAAAAAATACAATGTGGTTTCCATTTTCCTCGGTTCAAGCAGCGCAGAGCCGTATCAGGGCCTGATGCGCCGGTACTCCATTCCGCAGCTGCCGACCATTACTACTGCCTGGTCCCTTTTTAGCCCATCCTCCCCCGGCGAGAGTGTTGCCATTGAGCTGGAGGGCCACACTGCCGCAGATGCTATAGATGTCCTGAAAAGCATTGGACTGTATTTTGCTGAGCAGCGCGAAGAGTAGTCATAAAAAGGGAATTCCTGCTGTAAACGGCAGAGATAAAGATTGAGCTAAAATAATTTGAAGGAGGAGCCCTTATGAAAATCACCCATGCATCCATGCAGGACCTGGCGGCGGTCGCCGCAGTGGAGGCCAGGTGCTTTCCCCCCGCGGAAGCGGCCACGGAAAAAGACTTTGCCGGTAGAATCCAACACTACGGGAACCACTTCTGGCTGATGTTCGACGGGGACCGGCTCATTGCGTTTGTAGACGGCTTTGTGACGGACGAGGCAGATCTGACCGACGAGATGTACGCGAACGCCGCCATGCACAACGAAAACGGTGCGTGGCAAATGATCTTCGGCGTGAACACACTGCCCCAGTACCGCAGGCACGGGTACGCCGAGAGGCTGATCCGTCAGGCCATCGACGAGGCCAAGGAGCAGGGACGCAAAGGCCTTGTGCTGACGTGTAAGGAGAAGCTGATCCACTACTATGGGAAGCTCGGCTTTATAGACGAGGGAGTATCGGATAAATCCACCCACGGAAACGTTGTGTGGCACCAAATGCGGCTGACCTTTTAATTAAGACCGTTTCAGACCGGCCGGATGGTAAACGCTTTGCCATGCTGTGCAGAAGCCATACCGAGAAACAGGGAAACGCCAAAATGGCAGAAAATCCCTTTGATTTTCCCCGTCATAAGAAAAAGACGCACTTTCGTGCGTCTTTTTCTTATGGAGAGAGGAAGAAAGAGTCAAGCATAGCTGCTCTGTAGTAGCAAAAGATCCATCAAGCGTGATTGTGCGCATGATCGGATGCACGGCGCTCCTCGTTGTCCCGCTCGGCCAGCAGTGCTTTGGCAGTGGCCCAGGTAGCGATCGCACCGAAAATCAGGGTAACATAGCCGCCCGCCGCACGAACAGGTGCATCGGCGGCCGTCAGCAGAAAGGCGGACGCCACCATCATCACAAGCATCACAACAGCGACAGAAATGTAAGTATAGATATTTTTCATGGTAGATTCCTCCTTGAAGATTTTTATTTTGGGGTCTTGCAGTTTCTATGGTCATATAGTAGAATAAATAACAAGAAAAGTAAAGCTATAGAATATTATAGCTTATATCAGTATTACTAACAGCAAAGGAGGAGGGATTTTTATGGAAACAGCCCGGTGCCGGGCGGTACTGGCGGCAGCAGAGACGGGAAGCTTTTCCCGGGCGGCGGAGGTGCTGCGCTATACCCCATCGGGAGTGAACCAGCTGGTGACCGCCTTTGAAAATGAGCTGGGCTTCTCCGTATTTCGCCGCAGCACCAAGGGCGTGAGCCTGACGGAAAACGGCCAGTTGCTGCTGCCCACGGTGCGGGAATTTCTGCGCCAGGAGGACCGCCTTTTTGAGCTGGCCACAGAGATCAACGGCCTGCTCATCGGCAGCGTGACCATCGCCGCCTACTCCAGCATTGCCACCCACTGGCTGCCGGCGGTGATCCGGGTCTTTCAGCAAGACTACCCCCACGTGTCTATCCGGCTCATGGAGGGCATCTGGCAGGAGGTATCCGGGTGGCTGGACGACCGCACGGCGGACATCGGCTTTTTCAGCTACCAGGAGGGCATGCCCTATGAGTGGATCCCCCTGGCGGAGGATCCTATGCTGGCCCTGCTGCCGCAGGGCCATCCTCTGGCGGATGCATCCGCTTATCCGCTGAAGGATTGCGAGAAGGACGATTTCATCATGCCTGCCCTGGGCTGTGATGACGACGTAGAGGCCCTGTTTCAACACTACGGCATCGTGCCCAAGATCCGCTTTACCACTATGGAGAACTTTTCTGCAATGTCCATGGTGGAGCAGGGCCTGGGCATCAGCATCATGAACCAGCTTATCACCGAGGGGCATATCTGCAATGTTGTGAAGCTCCCCCTATCCCCGCCCGCCCAAATCACCATGGGCGCAGCCCTGCACTCCCGGGTGGACGCCTCCCCGGCGGTGAAAATGTTTTTAAAGTATGCCGTGCGGATGCTGACACAGACCGAAACGACATAGCAAAATGGCAGACAGCGTTTGCGTGCTGTCTGCCATTTTTTGTTTTTCAGGATGCTTTTGCGGTTTTTTCACCGCCACGGGGAGCTTCTCCGGGAACAGGGCCGCCCCGGATTGTCAGCGGTGGGGGTTTAGAGCCACAGCGGGCTATCCCGCGCCTATTCTTTACTTTTTCAGCGTCCCATTGGCGGAGGCGGTGAGATAGGCATTGATGAACCCGTCAATGTCGCCGTCCATCACATTTTGAATATTGCCCGTCTCAAAGCCCGTGCGGGTATCCTTCACCAAAGTGTAGGGCATGAACACGTAGGAGCGGATCTGGCTGCCCCACTCGATCTTCATCTGCACGCCCTTGATGTCGGAAATCTTCTCCGCGTGCTGCTGGGCCTTCATTTCCGCCAGCTTGGCACGGAGCATCTTCATACAGTTATCCCGGTTTTGGAACTGGCTGCGCTCGGTCTGGCAGGAAACCACCACCCCGGTGGGGATGTGGATAAGCCGCACAGCTGAGGAGGTTTTGTTGATGTGCTGGCCGCCGGCGCCGCTGGAGCGGAACACCTGCATCTCGATCTCCTCGGGGCGGATCTCGATCTCACCGTCGTCCTCGATCTCAGGCATGACCTCCAGGGCTGAGAAGCTGGTCTGCCGCCGGGCATTGGCATCAAAAGGACTCACCCGCACCAGGCGGTGTACGCCGTTCTCACTCTTGAGGTAACCATAGGCGTTATCCCCCTCAATGAGGATGGATGCGGACTTGATGCCCGCCTCATCGCCGTCCTCATAGTCCAGCAGCTGATAGGTAAAGCCATGCCGCTCGGCCCAGCGGGTGTACATGCGGTAGAGCATCTCCGTCCAATCCTGGGCCTCAGTGCCGCCGGCCCCGGCGTGAAAGGTGAGGATGGCGTTGTTGGCGTCGTATTCCCCGGTGAGCAGGGCCGCCAGGCGCCGATCGCCGATCTCTTTTTCCAGGGTCTCATAGCCGGAGGCCACCTCGTCCAGTTGGCTGGCGTCGTCCTCCTCCTGGGCCATTTCGCACAGGGTCAGAGTGTCCTCCCAATCCGTGACCAGGTGATCGTACTTTTTGATCTTATTCTCCAGGCGCTTGATCTTTTGGGCGATTCGCTGGCTGCGCTCCACATCGTTCCAAAAGCCCTCCTGCTCTGTCTCGATCTGCAGCTCAGCCAGTTCCTTTCGGGCGGGCTCAATATTCAGTGCCTGCTCCAGCTCCTTCAGCGTGGGCTCCAGGGCCAGCAGCTTTTGTTTATAAGCATCGTATTCAATGACAGCCATGGTCAATTTCTCCTTTGATAATTTTCCTTAGCCTTTCTATTATAGCCGAATCCGCCCCTGCTGTAAAGCATGAATTCACTCCTTTTCTCCACAAAAGGAGAGCTTGTTCCGTATCATGCGTAAAATGGGGTTGTTTCCGCCCGGAAAGGCGAAAATGACATACAAACCAAAGCCTTACGAGCAGATGACCTACCCCGGTCAGCGCGTACAGGTGGATGTGAAGGTCGTAACGCGCAAGTGCATCGCAGATCCGGAGCTTCGGCTGTTCCAGTAGGGTATGACAAAATGCAGAGCGCTTGCGCCTTGGTGAGTACTACCAGGACCAGGGCTATGTCTTTACCCAGGACACCGGCGGCCCCATGCACCCGGACAGCGTAACGGATTGGCTTGCCAAATTCAGTAAGCGCCACGGCCTACCCCACATCAACCCCCACGCCTTCCGTCACACAATGGCCTCCATGCCATATTTCAACGGCGTGGACAGCGTATCCATTTCTATGCGATTGGGCCGCGCACAGGTCAGCACCACCGCAAATATTTATGCCCATGTGATGGAAGCCGCCGATCAAAGGAATGCCGACATTTTGGCCGATGTATTTTTGAAAAAGACTTGAATTTTGAGACCGAGTTGAATTAAAGTTGAATTATTCGGGCTAGGCCAAAATGAAAATCGTCCAAAAAGTTAGAAAAACAGCCGTTTTCTTATCGAAAACGGCTGTTTTGATGGTTGCGGAGGGAGGACTTGAACCTCCGACCTCCGGGTTATGAGCCCGACGAGCTACCAACTGCTCTACTCCGCGATATATAGTTTACCGGATGGTGCCGGTGACCGGACTCGAACCGGTACGGTATTGCTACCGGGAGATTTTAAGTCTCCTGTGTCTACCATTCCACCACACCGGCGGATTTAGGCAAGAATTAGAATATCACATTCCTGCGGGATTGTCAACACCTTTGCGCGATATTTTTGCCCGCGGACAAAAATAGACGGTCCTCGCCCTTGCGCCAAAGCAAAAATCGGAGGTCCCGGAAGCCCGGGACCCCCGATTTTTGCTTTGGCCACCAATGGCAACCCCCGGCTCTGCCGGGGGGGAAATAGCCTATGGCGAGGGGCAAAGTAGACAAGAAAAAGTCTCCGAGTTAGAGTAAGGAAGAGGTTTGCCGACCAAAACTTACAAAAACAAGGAGACTAATTCATGAAAGAAGTAGATGTAAGTAGTTTAGAACATACCAGTTGGCGTTGTCAATACCATGTGGTGTTTGCGCCGAAATATAGACGGATGGAGATAGGAAGTATTTGCTTTACCAGCCGCTCAAACATCTCCTCAGCCTACCGGTCAATATCCACAAGATAGCTGTTCAATTTGCCGCTTGTCAGCAAGTTGGCGTAAAACGCTTTGCGGTGATTTTATTTGCCTTTGCCACGCCTGATAAATTGTTTTGTTTAATACTTCGTTATCAGCCAGCCTCTTCGATCCGGGACCTTTTTTCAAATTTCAATACGATACACCCCGCTGTACTTGATGCCCGCCCCTTTCAGAGCGGCGGTGACAGCCTTCTCCTGCTCCGCCTCCGCCTTCCAAGCCAGGCCACATCCGGCGGTGATCTCCCGGGGCACCGGAATCAGCCGCCCCGGAACGCCTCTTTCCAAACAATATTTTTCCGCCGCCATAGCTGCGGCGGCGGCGTCAAAGGTCACCACCAGGCACAGTTTCTTTTGCAGCATATCAGGGCCTCACAATGAGGTCTGCGGCCATCTGCTTTTCCACAATGTCATACATATTGGTCACCCCGCCCACAGCCAGCTTCTCGGTGAGGCCGTAGAAATTCAGGCAGGTGCCGCAGGTGAGGATCTCCACCCCCCGCTCCGCCATGGATTTCAGATCCTCCAGGGACAGGGAGCCCTGACAGGTAAGAGACGCGCCGCCGTTATAAAACAGGATGGTCTTAGGCAGGCTTTCCCGCTGGCTCAGGGCGTAGAGAAACGCCTTCAGCAGGTTTTTGCCCAGCTCGCCTTCGCCCTCGCCCATGTGGTCAGCAGCCACCACCACAACGGTGTTTTTTTGCCCGGCGGGAACCATGCACACAGTCTCCTCACTCTCTGCGGGCAGGTCCGCCCCGGCGCCCACGGTCATGGTCACCCGGTATTCATTCTCCCCCAGCTTCTCACTCTCCACGCCGTAGCCCTTCTGATTTGCCATCTTGGTCAGATTCTGCACGGCGATGTCGTTATCCACCAGGGTCTCCACAACGCCGCCGTCTGCACCCAGCTGGCGGATGGCCTCCTTAGTCTTTACCACGGGAATGGGGCAGGTGTCCCCCATTGCGTTCACTTTCAGCATGATTTTATCCTCCATAATATTTACTGCCAAAAATTCCTTTGGAATTTTTCGACAAAAGATTTTCAGTCTGCTGCGGGCAACAAATTCTGCAAGGCAATTTACCCCGGTTATTGTTATCCAACAACACGAATCTCAATATCTTCGCTGTCCGTCACTTCGCCCACTATAGCCGCCGGGGCACCGATGCGCCGCAGGTCCTCCATCAGCGCCTCCGCCTGTTCGCCCGACAGGGCCACCAGCAATCCGCCGGAGGTCTGGGGGTCAAACAGCACCTCCTCCATAGAGAAGGACACATTCTCGAAGCGCACAAAGGGGCCTGTATGGTTGCGGTTGCGCTGCCCTGCCGCTGTCAGCAGGAATTCATCTGCATGGCGCAGGGCCTCGGAAAATACCGGCACCGCCCCAGCCTCAATGTGGCAGCTGTGGGCCCCATCCAGCATCTCATGCAGGTGGCCCAGAAAGCTGAAGCCCGTTACGTCCGTGCAGGCGTGTACATCGTATTTCCGGCAGCATTCGGCGGCGTATTTATTCAGGGTGGTCATGGAGGCAACGGCGGCCTGCATGGCCTCGGAGCTGGCCTCCCCCACGCGGCTCGCCGTGCAGAGGATGCCAACGCCCAGCCGCTTGGTCAGCACCAGCTTATCCCCTTTTTGGGGCGTGTTGTTGGCATAAATACGGTCCGGATGCACCGTACCCATGACGGACAAGCCGTATTTCACATCACTATCGGCAATGGAGTGGCCGCCCACCAGGGTACCCCCGGCCTCAGCCACCTTTTCCGCGCCGCCGCGCATCATCTCGCCCAGGACATTCAGGTCAGACTTTTCCGGAAAGCACACAATGTTCAATGCTGTTTTTACCTGGCCGCCCATGGCCCACACGTCGCTGAGGGCGTTGGTGGCTGCGATCTGCCCGAAGGTGTAGGGGTCATCCACCATGGGCGGAAAAAAGTCCAGGGTTTGCACCACCGCTACATCGTCTGTAAGCTTATACACGGCGGCGTCGTCCTTGCTGTCAAAGCCGATGAGCAGGTTTGGGTCCACCGGGAATTTCGGCAGGCGCTCCAGCACACGGCTCAGCACCCCGGCCCCCAGCTTGGCGGTGCAGCCGCCGCCCTTGCAAAAGAGCTTGCTCTGTTCCATGGTATCGTCTCCTATCGTTGTTCTACCGTAAGAATAGCACAAATCTTAGGAATGTAAAATAGATTTACTGCATATAAACCTCATTGTTATCGTTTTTGCCGATAATTCCACTTCCGAAAGCCTGAGGTTGCACCCGCGCCGTCTTTCTGCTATAATGCATTTTATATATTGAAGGTTTTCCGCCAGTTTTTTGAAAGGAGTTCCTGTTTTATGCGCGTCATTGACCTGGATAATATTAATCTCGCCATGCGCAACGAGGAGCAATTCGTCCTCCGGTGCGAGGAGGTCTTTCACGATAAGATCAGCTCCGCCGCCGCCACCATTCTGGCCAGCAAGGATAAAAAGCCCATTGTGGCTCTCACCGGTCCCTCCGGCTCCGGCAAGACCACCACAGCCATGCGCCTGCAGCAGTATCTGGAGAACCTGGGCGTGAAGGTGTGCATGCTGAGCATGGACAATTTCTTCCTGCCCCTGGACCAGCGCCCGCCGGAGGCCACCGATTGGGAGAGCCCCTACTGCGTAAACCGGGATCTGCTGGTGGATTGCATCCATCGTCTGGCAGACGGCCAGGAGGTGGAGGTGCCCTGGTACGACTTCGTCACCGGCAACACCGGCGGTTGGCGCAAAATGCAGGGCGACAAGGACGCCATCATCATTGCCGAGGGCATCCACATGCTCAATCCCCTGATATTTGACCGCCTACGCAGTGAGGCCAACGGCATCTATGTGGCCCCCCGGACCCGTATCATCACCAATGATGACAAGATCGTCCGGCCCGAGCAGCTGCGGGTGGTGCGCCGCATGATCCGGGACTACAAGACCCGGGGCCACTCCCTGCAGGATACCGTCCGCAAGGCGCAGAGCGTAGATCGGGGCGAGATAAACTACATCCAGCCCAACAAGCAAAATGCCGCCATCCATATTGATACCTTCCACGACTATGAGCCCTGCATCCTGGCCAAGTATCTGGAGGAGATCCCCCGGTTCCGGGAGGAGCTGACCCCGGAATTTATCAGCCAGTACGGCCTCACGGACCTGATGAAGGCGGTGGAGAGTGTGCCGCCCCTGCACACCCCCTATGTACCCCTGAACTCCATTGTCCGGGAGTTTGTTGGCGGCAGCTGCTTCCAGTATTGAGCGGCGTTTCCTTAAAAAAATACTTGCCCGCAGAGTTGGTTTTCATCTCTGCGGGCAAAGTGTCCTAAAAGCGATAAATATGCCAAGGGTAAAGCAGGGTGCCGAAAAGCTTTTCGGCACCCTGCCTGCAAGGATGCTCCCATCTGTACAGGTTCTTTACTTCACATACTCCTGCGGGTCCACCACCCTTCCGTCCTTGCTGACGGAAAAATGCAGATGTGGGCCCACATCGCCCTCTGCGGCGGCGGTGGAGCCTACCAGGCCGATGATGTCCCCGGCCTTGACGGTCTTGCCCTGCTCCACCGGCGGCTCCTGCTGCAGGCTGCTGTACTGCGTCTCGTAGCCGTCTGCGTGGGAGATGACCACCGTGACGCCCATAAGGTCGTCATAGCGTACCTCCTTCACCGTGCCGGCGGCGGCGGTCTTCACCGCATCGCCCTCCTCGGCCCGAATGTCTACGCCGTCGTGGGTGCGCCAATCGGCCATGGTCTCATCATACATCAGCTCTGTCATACTGAACACCGTCACCGTGGTGCCGTCCAGCGGGGAGCAGACCTGTGGCAGCAGCTCCTCCGGCTCCAGGGTCTCCTGCACGGGCTCCGGGTCTGCTTCCGGCGTCTGGGCCCGCTGCACGTTCTCCACCTCCTCCTGGCGTACAACGGGCTTATCCTTGCCCTCCTCCGCCACCTTTGCCTGCTGCACCAGGACGAAATAGCCGGCCACACCGATGGCCGCCAGGCATAGCACAAGGGCTATGTAAAAGCCCCGGCCGCCGAAAAAGCTCCTGGATTTATCGTGATTCATCCGACCCATAACAAAAACACCTTTCCTGCGGCCATGGGCCGCACACCGCAGTATATCCGGCCTGCGGCCGCCGAATTAAGCAAAAAAAGCTCACTGCCTGCAGTATGCGCAGGCAGTGAGCTTTTTAAACATTTTATTCGTTCAGCGCAGGATGAGTGTTTTCCCGTCCATCTCCTCCGGGCAGGCCAATCCCATCACATCCAAAATGGTGGGTGCAATGTCCGCCAGGCGGCCGGGCCGCAGCTCGCTGCCGGCCCCGCAGAGGATGAAGGGCACCCGGTTGGTGGTATGGGCCGTCATGGGGCTGCCGTCGGGCTGGAGCATAACCTCGGCATTGCCGTGGTCAGCGGTGATCATGGCAATGCCGCCCATCTCCAGGGTAGCGTCCACCACCCGGCCCACGCAGGTGTCCACGGTCTCCACAGCCTTGATGGCAGCGGGAAGCACACCGGTGTGGCCCACCATGTCGCAGTTGGCAAAATTCAGGATCACCACGTCATATTCGCCGCTCTTAATGCGCTCCACACACTTGTCGCACACCTCGTAGGCGCTCATCTCCGGCTGCAGGTCATAGGTGGCCACCTTAGGAGATGCCACCAGCACCCGATCCTCCCCGGGATACTGCTTCTCCACGCCGCCGTTAAAGAAGAAGGTCACATGGGCATACTTCTCCGTCTCGGCAATGCGCAGCTGGGTCATGCCCAGAGAGCTGAGATATTCGCCCAAGCCGTTTTTCACAGCGATCCGGGGCCACGCCACCAGCACATTGGGCATGGATGCGTCATACTCCGTATTGCAGACATAGGTGGTGGGGAAATACTCCCGCTGGAACCCGTCAAACTCAGGGTCCACAATGGCCCGGGTAATCTCCCGGGCCCGGTCGGGCCGGTAGTTAAAGAAAATGATGCTGTCGTTGTCGGAAATAGTGCCCTCGCCGTCACAGACCACAGGCTCCACAAACTCGTCCGTTATGCCGTTTTCATAGCTCTTGGCCACGGCATCCACGGGGTCGGTATTCTGCACGCCCTCACCGTAGACCATGGCGTCGTAGGCCATCTGCAGCCGCTCCCAGCGTTTGTCGCGATCCATGGCGTAGTAGCGGCCCATAACGGTGGCGATCTTGCCCACGCCGATCTTGCGGCACTTTTCCACGCACTGGGCTACAAAGTCCTTGCCGCTGGTGGGGGACACATCACGGCCGTCCAGAAAGGCGTGGATATAGACCCTCTCCAAGCCCTTGTCCTTGGCCATCTGCAGCAGGGCCCAAAGGTGCTCTACCGTGGAGTGTACGCCGCCGCTCGAGAGCAGGCCGTACAGGTGCAGGCTGCTGCCTTTTTCCAGGCAATCGTCCATGGCCTTGTTATAGGCGGGGTTCTTGAAAAATTCGCCGGTTTCAATGGCGCGGCTGATCCGGGGCAGGTCCTGGAACACCACCCGGCCGCCGCCGATGTTGGTGTGGCCCACCTCGCTGTTGCCCATCTGCCCGGCGGGCAAGCCCACATCCAATCCGGAGGCAGAGAGTGTGGTATTGGCATTTTCGGCAAACAGGCGGTCCAGCACCGGAGTATTGGCCAGGGTCACGGCGTTGCCGGGGCCGGGGGCACCCATGCCAAAGCCGTCCATAATCACCAGTACAGTGGGTGTTTTATTCTTCATAGCAATTCCTCACTTTATTTCAGCGCTTAATCCTGATTGGCTGCGTTGATGATGTCAACAAATTGGCCCGCATCCAGCGCCGCGCCGCCGATGAGGCCGCCGTCGATGTCCGGCTGCGCCAGCAGCTCAGCGGCGTTGGCAGGCTTCATGGAGCCGCCGTACTGCACCGTGACGGACCGGGCAATGCGCGCGCCGTACAGATGGCGGATGGTGCTGCGAATGAAGGTGCAGACCTCTGCCGCCTGCTGGGCAGTGGCGGTCTTGCCGGTGCCGATGGCCCACACGGGCTCATAGGCGATGACGCACTTGCGAGCCTTCTCCGCCGGCACGCCGGCCAAAGCGGACTTGAGCTGCAGAGCGATAAGCTCCATAGTCACGCCCAACTCCCGTTGGTCCAGGGTCTCGCCCACACAGATGATGGGGTGCAGGCCCGCCTCCAGCGCCGCAATGACCTTTTTATTCACGGTGAAGTCGGTCTCCCCGAAATACTGCCGGCGCTCGGAGTGGCCGATGATAACATATTTTACGCCCAGATCCTTCAGCATATCCGCCGACACCTCGCCGGTGTAGGCACCGCTCTTTTCATAGAAAACATTTTGTGCGCCCACGGACACCCGCAGATCCTTAAAGGCCTTCATGGCGGCGGGAATATTCACGGCGGGTACGCACACCACCACGTCGCACCACTTAGTGCGAGGCAGCAGGCGCTTGAGTTCTTCGGCAAACCTCTTGGTCTCGGAGGCGGTCTTATTCATCTTCCAGTTGCCGGCAATGATGGTCTTACGATATCTGCGATTCATAATTTTCTCATTTAACTCCTACATATTATTGATATATTTTAGATCTTTTTGAATTTATTTATCCAGCAGGCACGCCACGCCCGGCAGCTCCTTACCCTCCAGGAACTCCAGGGAAGCGCCGCCGGTGGGGAGAGAACCGCGCGCCGCCAGTGGCGGATGCAGCGCGGCGAACGAGTGGCCGCGGTCAAAATTTCCAGCGGCCGCCATAAGGCAGCGCAGAAATTTTGGGCACCGCAACAGGGTCGGAACCGGCGGCTTGCTTATTTATCCAGCAGGCACGCAACGCCCGGCAGCTCCTTACCTTCCAGGAACTCCAGGGAAGCGCCGCCGCCGGTGGAGATATGTGTCATCTTGTCGGCATAGCCCAGCTGCTCCACAGCCGCCGCGCTGTCGCCGCCACCCACAATGGTAATAGCGTCCGTCTTGCTCAGCGCCTCGGCCACAGCCCGGGTACCCACGGCAAACTTATCAAACTCAAACACGCCCATAGGCCCGTTCCAGATAACCGTGCCGGCGTCTGCAACGGCAGCGCAGTAGAGCTTCACAGTCTCCGGCCCGATGTCCAGGCCCTCCCATCCGTCGGGGATCTGCCCGGCCTTCACAACAGCGGTGTCAGCATCCGGGGCAAAGCGGTCGGCGATGACGGTGTCCACAGGCAGCAGCAGCTTCACGCCCTTGTCCGCCGCCTTTTTTACCATTTCATTGGCGTAGTCCATCCACTCGCTCTCCAGCAGAGAATTGCCGATTTTGCCGCCCCGAGCGGCGGAGAAGGTATAGGCCATGCCACCGCCGATAATAATGGTGTCGGCAATCTCCAGCAGATTGTTGATGACGCCGATCTTGGAGGAGACCTTGCTGCCGCCCAGAATAGCTACCAGGGGCCGCTTGGGATTTTCCAGCGCGCCGCCCATGACCCGCAGCTCCTTTTCGATCAGGAAGCCCGACACAGCGGGCAGGTAAGCTGCCACGCCGGCGGTGGAGGCATGGGCCCGGTGCACGGCGCCGAAAGCGTCGGACACATAGATATCCGCAAAGGAGGCCAGCTTTTTGGCAAACTCGGGGTCGTTCTTGGTCTCACCCTTTTCAAAGCGGGTGTTCTCCAGCAGCAGGATCTGGCCCGGCTGCAGAGCGGCGGCCTTGGCGGCGGCATCCTCTCCCACCACATCATGGGCAAAGAGCACCTCCCGGCCCAGCAGCTGGGACAGGCGCTGGGCCACAGGGGCCAGGGTCAGCTTCCGCAGAGACTTTTCCCATGCCTCCTGCGTCAGCTCAGCAGGATCCTTGCCCTTTTCAAGCTGTTTTTTCACCCACTTGTCAAACACAGGCTCGGGCTTGCCCAGATGGGAGCAAGCAATAACCGCCGCGCCGTGCTCCAGCAGGTATTGAATGGTGGGCAGGGCCGCCACAATGCGCTTGTCGCTGGTGATGGCTCCTGTCTTCTTGTCCTGGGGGACATTGAAATCGCAGCGCAGGAGCACCTTCTTGCCGGCAACGTCTACATCTGCAACGGTTTTTTTGTTATAATTCATATGGATACTCTCCTTTTCAGAGTGATTTACAGATTTTTCATCTCCCCCGTGCCGCACAGGCCGGGAAAGCCGTTCTGCCGCAGGGCCTCATAGGTCAGGATGGCCACAGAATTGCTGAGGTTCAGGCTCCGGGCCTCCTCCCGCATGGGCAGGCGGAGACACCGGTCATAGTGGGCCGTGCGGAACGCCTCCGGCAGGCCTGCGGTCTCTTTTCCGAAGAACAGCCAGCAATCCGGCGAAAACCGCGCCTGGGTATAGTCCTGAGGGGCTTTGGTGGTGGCCAGCCAGAGGTCATCCTTTGCCTCCGGGTGCTGGGCAAAAAACGCATCCAGATCCTCATAGTCCGCAACGTGCACCAGATGCCAGTAATCCAGGCCCGCACGCTTCACGGCCCGGTCGGAAATATCAAAGCCAAGGGGGCGGATCAGGTGCAGGCGGCTGCCGGTGGCAGCGCAGGTCCGGGCAATATTGCCGCAGTTCTGCGGGATCTCCGGCTCCACCAGCACGATATTCAGCACGGCGTACCATCTCCCCCATTTTGGAATGCTCCGCTTATTGTAATGCATAGCTGCCGTAAATTCAACCGCAAAATGGTATTTTTTGCGGAAAAATTCTGCATTCATCGGTTTTATCCGGGCTACGGGTGCGGTTTTTCCTATTTGTGAGCGGACGCAGACGGTTTTTTACACAGGAAAAATATTTTTAGTTTTTTAGGAAAACCACTGGATTTTGCAAGAAAAACTGTTATAATGAAAATTAGAAACGGACGGAAAGGAAGTGTGCTCCCATGGGATGTCGAATTGTATGGTCCGCCGCCTGCGGGCGTGCCTTCTTCAAACCGCTGACGCTGCGGCTCGCCACCTCTGCCGGTAGAATCCGGAGAGCGGCGGCCTTATAAAGCGTTCAGCGATTTTTTTATATATGGAGTATCCGCCCCATATTGCCCTCCATATACATCCTGAGAGAGAAATTTTTAGCAAAAACCGAAAGAAAGTGAGTGTGTAACAAAATGATTTCTCATGGCAAGGACATCAAGATCTTCACCGGTAACTCCAACCCCGCCCTGGCAAAGGACATCTGTAAGCTCATCGGCACCAAGCTGGGCGAGGCAGAGGTCAAGCACTTTGCCGATGGCGAGGCCAGCGTCTCTCTGTATGAGACCGTCCGCGGCAGCGATGTGTTCCTCATCAACTCCACCTGCAAGCCCGTGAACGATAGCCTGATGGAACTGCTCATCATGATCGACGCCTGCAAGCGCGCCTCCGCCGGCCGCGTGACTGCCGTGATCCCCTACTTTGGCTATGCTCGCCAGGACCGCAAGGCCAAGAGCCGCGATCCCATCTCTGCCAAGCTGGTGGCTAATATGCTCACCGCTGCCGGCGCCGACCGGGTGCTGACCATGGACCTGCACGCCGCCCAAATTCAGGGTTTCTTTGACATCCCCGTGGATAACCTGCTGGGTAACCCCGTCTTTGTTGACTACTATGCCAAGAAGTTTGGCGAGCGGGCTGAGGATATGGTAGTGGTGTCCCCGGATGTGGGCAGCGTGGCCCGGGCCCGCACCTTTGCCCAGAAGCTGCACATGAACCTCGCCATCGTGGATAAGCGCCGTCAAAAGGCCAACCAGTGCGAGGTGATGAACGTCATCGGCGACGTGGCCGGAAAGGATTGCATCCTCTTTGACGACATGATCGATACCGCTGGCTCCATCTGCAACGCCGCCAAGGCCATTGTGGAGGTGGGCGGCGCCAACAACGTGTACGCCTGTGCCAGCCACGGTGTGCTCTCCGGCCCCGCGCTGGAGCGGCTATCCGGCAGTGTCATCAAGGAGGTGGCCCTGCTGAACACCCTGCCTGAGGAGATGGGCGCCGGCTGCGATAAAATCAAGTATCTGTCCGTGGCCCCCATGTTCGCCGAGGCCATTGAGCGCATTTACCAGGAGATCTCCATTGCCAAGCTCTTCAGCTGATGCCGGGAGCAGAAGAAATCAACTGTTCAATCCAATCATTTTGTGCTATACTGGTCGGGCGAGAATATCGCCCGACCAAAATTTTTACAGGAGCGTGAGCGTATGTTTTTCAAGCAGAGCGGCTTTACTTGGCTGGTAGTGGGTCTTGGCAATCCCGGTGCACGGTACGAAAGCACCCGTCACAACATGGGCTTTTTAGCCGTTGACCGGCTGGCGGAGCGGGAAAAGCTGCGCTTTAACAAGCTGCGCTTCAAGGCCTGGACGGCGGAATGGAAGCTGGGGGAGAATAAGGTGCTGGTGATGAAGCCCCAGACCTACATGAATCTCTCCGGGGAAGCCGTAGGCGCCGCCGCCCGCTTCTATAAGATCCCTCCGGAGCATATCCTCGTGGTATCCGATGACATCGACCTGCCAGTGGGCAAGCTCCGGCTGCGTGCCTTCGGCTCCGCCGGGGGGCACAACGGGCTGAAGAATATCATTCAGCATCTGGGCAGTGACCGTTTCCCCCGCATCAAGGTGGGGGTTGGCTCCCCGAAGCAGGCAGGCTATGAGGTGGTGGATTGGGTCATCGGCATGCCTGTGGGCGAGGAGCAGAAGATCCTGCTGGACGCCCTGGATCGGGCAGCCCAGGCCATTCCGGCGGTGATCACCCAGGGCATGGACAAGGCCATGAACCGGTTTAATTAGCCTGGCGAAAATTCCTGCGGAATTTTCTGCCAAAGAGTTTTACAGGCTGCTGCGCGCATAATTTCGGCGTATAACGCCGAAATTCCACACTGGCAGCCTGAGCGATATTTTTCCCCACGCACATGTCGCGGCGAAAAATGATCTTGATTTTTTGCCGCCTGCAGGCGGCAAACTCTGTGAGGCTTTACAATTCGTATTAGTTAAGCTATATTTCAGATTTTTATCATAAAATACCCGGAAAGGAGGGGGACAATTTGCACACTCTCTTGCAGGAGCTGATGCGCCTGCCGGAATTACAGTACATTCAAAAAGAGCTGGACGATGGCTGCCGCAGCGCAGCCATCACAGGCCTCTCCCCCGTCCACCGGACGCAGATCGCCGCAGCTCTGGCCCAAGCAATGGGCCGCCCCCTGCTGCTCCTGTGCGCCGACGAGCGGGAGTGCCAGCGGTTTGCAGGAGACATGGAGAGCCTTACCGGCTGCAAGCCCCTGCATCTGCCCGGACGAGAAATGCATCTGCGCCCTGCCGCCATCGCCAGCCGCCAGTGGGACTATCAGCGCATTGCAGCCCTGTATCAGCTGCAGGTGAATGTCCCTGCCGTGGTTCTCGCCACCGCCGAGGCCCTGTGCCAGCGGTGCATCCCGCCCCAGGTGCTGGCCGGAGCCGTCATAGACCTGGCCCCGGGCCAGCGGCACGACGTGGCGCAGCTGTGTCGCCGCCTCACCGACGCCGGATACACCCGCTGTGACCAGGTGGAGGGGCCCGGCCAATTCGCCCTGCGAGGCGGCATTTTGGACGTATTTTCTCCGGATGCGCAGCAGCCTGTCCGGTGCGACTTTTTTGATGACGAGATCGACGCCCTGGGCCTGTTTGACCCCGGCACCCAGCGGCGGACGGAGAATATAGAAAGCGCCCTCCTGCTGCCGGCGGGAGAGGTGCTGCCCGCCTTCGGTGCCCCGGATGGACCCGAAAAGCTGGAGGCCGCCGCAGCTCGATATGAGAAAAGGGAGAGCACTGCCGCTCTCTGCGCGACTCTGCGCAGTGATGCGGCGGCCCTGCGGCAGGGGATGATCCCCGGGGGCAGCGACCGGTATATGGCGGCGGTATACCCGGATTTCGCCTGTGCCGCCGATTATCTGCCCGAAAATGTCTTGGTGTGTATCAGCGAGAGCAGCCGGGCCTCCGAGGGGCTGAAGCACTGGCTGTGGCAGCGGCGACAGGACATCGTTACTGCCGAGGAAAACGGCTGGTTGGCGGGGGAATTCGCCCACCTGCAGCTGGAGCAGGACGAGCTGGTGCGGGCCATTTCCCAATACCCGGTGTGCCAGATGGAGAGCCTGCCCACCAGCCGGTATCTGCTGGCGCCCCAGGCCATGGTGCAGGTGGCGGCCAAGCAGCTGTCCGTATACGGCGGCAGTCTCGACACCGCCGTAACGGATCTGACCCACTACCTCACCACCGGCTACCGGGTGCTGGTGCTGTGCGGCGGCCGGGTCCGGGCGGATAACCTGCAAAGGCTTCTGCGGGAGCGGAGGATCCCTGCCACGGTGGATTACCAGGGCAGCGTCCTGCCCCTGCGCGGGCAGGCAGTCATTTCCGTGGGCGCCCTGTGCGCCGGCAGCGAGTATCCCGGGCTGCAGCTGGCCATCCTTACCGAAGGGCAGCTGACGGCCAAGGTCTCCGGCAGGGAGCCCCGGCGCCGAGCCCCGAAAAGTGATCCCACGCGGCAAGCCCTCCAATCCTACACCGACCTGACCCCCGGGGACCTGGTGGTACACCAGCACCACGGCATCGGCCGGTTCGTTTCCATGATCCGCCTGCCGGTGGACGGGGTGGAAAAGGATTACATCAAGATCGCCTACGCCGGCAGTGATTGCCTGTATGTCCCGGCCACGCAGCTGGACCTGGTAAGCAAGTATATCGGCAGCGGCGAGGACACCAGCCGCACCAAGCTGAATAAGCTGGGCGGCACCGAGTGGGCCAAGACCACCTATCGGGCCAAGGCCGCCGCCCGGGACCTGGCCAAGGGCCTTATCGACCTGTACGCCCGGCGGCAGCGGCTGGCGGGCTTCGCTTTTTCGCCGGATTCCCCGTGGCAGCAGGAGTTTGAGGAGGCATTCCCCTACACGGAGACTGACGACCAGCTGCGCTGCATCCGCGAGATTAAAAACGACATGGAGCAATCCCGGCCCATGGACCGGCTTCTCTGCGGCGATGTGGGCTACGGCAAAACCGAGGTGGCCCTCCGGGCGGTGATGAAGTGCATACTGGACGGCAAGCAGGCGGCGATTTTGGTGCCGACCACCGTGCTGGCCCAACAGCATTACGCCACCGCCGTGAGCCGATTCCGCAGCTTTCCCGTGACGGTGGAGGTGCTGAGCCGCTTCCGCAGCGCCAAGCAGGCCAAGCATATATTGGAGCGCACGGCCCAGGGCAAGGTAGACCTGCTCATCGGCACCCACAAGCTATTGCAGAAGGATGTAGCCTTTCACGACCTGGGTCTGCTGATTATCGACGAGGAGCAGCGCTTCGGCGTGGCAGCCAAGGAGCAGCTGCGCCGGCGGGCGGAGCAGGTGGACACCCTGACCCTCTCTGCTACCCCCATCCCCCGGACACTGAATATGGCCCTATCGGGCATACGGGATATGTCCGCCATTGAGGAGCCGCCCCGGGACCGCCAGCCGGTACAGACCTATGTACTGGAGCACGATTGGGGCATCCTGGGAGATGCCATGCGCCGGGAGTTGGACCGGGGCGGGCAGGTATATTACCTGCACAACCGGGTGGAAAATATTGAATCCACCGCCGGGCGCATCCGGCAGATGCTGGGGGAGGATGTCTCCATCGGCATCGCTCACGGCAAGATGAGCGAGAGCCAGCTGAGCCGGGTGATGCAGGACATGGCCGACGGAGAAATACAGGTCCTGGTCTGCACCACCATCATTGAGACCGGCATCGACATTCCCAATGTAAACACCCTCATCATCGAGGATGCCGACCGCATGGGCCTGAGCCAGCTGCACCAGATCCGGGGCCGCATCGGCCGCAGCCCCCGCCGGGCCTACGCTTATCTCACCTACCGTCAGGGAAAGATCCTGACAGAGGAGGCCAGCAAGCGCCTCACCGCTATAAAGGAGTATGTGGAGTTCGGCTCCGGCTTCAAAATTGCCATGCGGGACCTGGAGATTCGCGGCGCGGGCAATCTGCTGGGGGCGGAGCAATCCGGTTATATGATGAGCGTGGGCTATGATATGTACCTGAAGCTCCTGAATGACGCCGTTCTGGAGCAGCAGGGCAAATCCGCCGAAATTCGGCCGGAATGCGCCGCTGACCTGGCGGTGTCTGCCTACATTCCCGAGAGCTATGTTCCCCAGGCCAAGCAGCGCATGGACCTTTATCGCCGCATTGCGGCCATCCGCACAACAGCGGACTCCGGGGAGATCCTGGACGAGCTGCTGGACCGCTTCGGCGACCCGCCCAAGGCCGTATCGGCCCTGCTGGATGTGGCGCTGCTGCGCTCGGACGCAGCGGAGGTGGGCATCTGCGACATCTCCCAAAAGGAGCGGCAGCTGATCTTCCGGTTCACGGACCGGGTAGACCCGCCCAGCCTCCTAGCTGTGTGTGCCATGGCGTCCTATAAAGGTCGACTGCTGCTGCACTCCGGCACCCAGCCCTATCTGACGCTGTATTTGAAGGAAAAGGAAACCTCCCTGCAGGCCGCCTCGGCGCTGGTAGAGCGCCTGCGCATAAAACGAGAAGAAATAAAGGGCCAAGCACCCAAAACAGAAGGAGAAACGACATGAAAAAACTCATCATCCGCGCATTGGCCGGTCTGCTGGCCTCCGTTCTTTTGGTGGCCGGCGTAGCACTGGTGGGCAATATGCCCAACGGCAAGCGTACCGACGGCATATTTTATCAGGCCAGCGGCATCCATCCGGACGCCGCCCTGATGACCGTGAACAAGCGATCCGTGTCCGCCGAGGAATACCTCTACTGGCTGGCCTACGATTGCGATTATCTGTCCTCCTATATGGGCTCCGTGGACTTTGACGCCGCCGTCAGCGGCGGTCTGACCTACGGCCAGTACGCCATGGAGGACGCTCAGCGCACGGTGGTGCTCTATGCCGTGGTGCGCCAGTGGGCGCAGGAGGCCGGGATCACCCTGTCCGAGGAGTCTCAGGCCCAGCTGGACGCCCAGCGCCAGCAATATGTGACCTACTACGGCGGCGAAGAGGGATATGCCAAGCAGCTGGAGCTTATGGGACTCACCGACGAAGGCTTCCAGCAAATCAACCAGGTATACTTCCTGTATTCCGAGCTGTATAAGGCCTACTGCACCGCCGGCGGTGCCCTACGCCCCTCCGATGAGGAGATAGCCGCCTTCGCCCAAAGCGGCGGCTACTGCACTTTCCTTCCTCTGTACTGGTCCATCACCGGCGATGAGGCCACCGACGCCGCCACCCTGGCCCAAGCTCAGGAGGCCGCGGCCCGCCTGCGCAGCGCGGAGGATGTGACGGCTGCCTATCTGCAAATTGCTCAAGAGCTGGCGCTGCAGGCATCGGAAACCGGCGAAACGGCTGCCGTCCAGGATCTGGACAGCAGCGTTGCCGCCGTCCTGACCGCTCTGGCAGAGGGCCAGGTCAGCGATGTGGTGACCACCGCCAACGGCTATTATGTATTCGTGGGCCAGGCCCTGAATGCTGACGCCGTGCTGGATAAAATGTTCAATGCCAAGCTGGACGCTATGCGGGAGAGCGCCGGCATTCGCTACAACTGCCGCAGCTATGACAAGCTGAACGTTGCCCGCTTCTATACCAAGCTGCAGACCCTGCGCAGTCAGCTTTCCGGCGCCGGCACGGACAGCAATACCTCAACGGGCACGGATACGGTGCCTCAATCCTGATAACGGCTGAATTTTATTCGTCAAAACAACGAAAGATCGAAGCTTTTCATTGCCATAAATCACAATCTTTTTGACAAGGTACATTTTTGTATCTTTTGACCATTGACTATTGTTAAAAAAATGACTATCATGAGGTTGTTTTAAAAAATGCGCTCTCACGCATCTATATTTAACTATAAAAATTAGGAGGAACACATTCATGAAAGACTTGTATGTTGTCAATTGCTGCAGAACAGCCATCGGCTCCTTTGGCGGTTCTTTGAAGAACACTCCCGCCGCTGAGATGGGCGCCATCGTTGTGAAGGAAGCCCTCAAGCGCGCCAACGTCGCTCCCGAGAACGTGGATGAGCTGATGTTCGGCTGCATCCTCACCGCTGCCCAGGGCCAGAATGTTGCCCGTCAGGTTTCCATCAAGGCCGGCATTCCCTACTCCGTCCCCGCTTACACCGTGGGCATGGTCTGCGGCTCCGGTATGAAGTCCGTCATCGAGGGTGCCCGTTCCATTCTGGCCGGCGATTCTGACATCGTTGTCTGCGGCGGTACTGAAAATATGAGCGCCGCTCCCTTTGCCTCTCTGGACGCCCGCTGGGGCGCTCGCATGGGCGACAAGAAGCTGGTGGACACCATGATCAAGGACGGCCTGTGGGACGCCTATAACAACTATCACATGGGCACCACCGCCGAGAACATCAATGATATTTGGGGCATCACCCGCCGCGAGCAGGATGAGTTCGCCGCTGCTTCCCAGCAGAAGGCCTGCGCCGCCCGGGATTCCGGCCGCTTCGACGATGAGATCGTGGCCGTGCCCGTGAAGGTGAAGAAGGAGATCGTGGAGTTCAAGCGCGATGAGTATGTGAAGGAAGGCGTCACCGCCGACAGCATCGCCAAGCTCAAGGGTGCCTTCCCCGTAGGCCCCGAGTCCCCCAACCCCCAGGTGGTACACACCTTCGAGGTCACCGGCGCCCAGGATGCCGCTGACAAGGGCACCCAGCGCGTCACCGCCGCTAACGCCTCCGGCATCAATGACGGCGCTGCCGCCATCGTGCTGGCCTCCGGCGAGGCTGTGGCCAAGTATGGTCTGAAGCCCATGGCCAAGCTTATCGGTTGGGGCCAGGGCGGCGTGGATCCCAAGATCATGGGCGTAGGCCCCGTGGTGGCATCCCGCAACGCTATGAAGAAGGCCGGCGTCACTATCGATGATATCGACCTGGTGGAGGCCAATGAGGCTTTCGCTGCCCAGTCCATCGCCGTGGCCCGTGAGCTGCACTTCGACATGAGCAAGGTCAATGTCAACGGCGGCGCCATTGCCCTGGGTCACCCCGTGGGCGCCTCCGGTGCCCGTATCATCGTGACCCTGCTGCACGAGATGCAGAAGCGGCCCGAGGCCAAGAAGGGCCTGGCAACCCTGTGCATCGGCGGCGGCATGGGCACCGCAGTGGTGTTTGAGAAGTGCTGATTGGCTGAAGTATAACGCATGAATCAAAACCTCCAGCTAAGCCGGAGGTTTGACCAGGCCCTATAAGGGCCTATTACGGACGAAGCCCCTTAAGGGGCCCGAAAGGTCTGCCGACCGCATTCCTTTCTCGGGCTACCCCTTAAGGGGTTTTTATCTATGCCTTGGGATTCTTACTACCCGTAAACGGGTCTATAAATTCCTTTATGCTAATCTGGTCAGACATTTTGTCCTCCTACAACTGGTTCTGTATGTACGGCCTTTATCGCTTTCTTGTTTCGGCCTACCGTATCCACAAAATACCCTCTTGCCCAAAAGTGCCTGTTCCCGTGCATATACTTCATATCTCCATCCGTCTATGTTTCGGCGCAAATGCGATACTATTCTCAATCACACAGAGCTGTATGCATACCGACACGGTAAAATGCTTATGCATTTTCGGCTTACTTTTGAGTCGTTAACAAGTCTGAGCAGCCCCGGAGAATATATGCGTTATTATCGCCTTCAGCGCGGTTTTACCACTCGCCAACTTGCAGATAAGTTAAAAACTGTTCCTGCAACGGTGCTTGGATATGAACAAGGAAAATTTCCAATACCGTATGACATTGCTGTTGCTCTGTCTGAAATGCTGAAAATGCCCCGCAAAACAATCTTTGATGATTTCTGCCTTTTTATTGATACCCCCTATACAGAGCGGCTGTAAAATCAGAGAAAGCTATACCCTCAGTCAAGTTGAATTTTCCGAAAGAGCGGATATTTCCTCAAGCATTTATGCTAAATGGGAATCCGGCTATCGTCGCCCATCACGGAAAATGTACCTCAGATTAAAAAACACATATCCCGAAATATGAAAACAAGCGTACTTGTCCGATGATGGATAGGTACGCTTGTTTTTATTTATCCGCACATTCGATTATTTCTGCGTCCTCCATTAAAATAAGAGCAGAAAATCAAAGGAGGTCAGAATGGTGAAACAAAAATATTACCTTGCGCTTACAAGGCAGATGGCGATAGCGGAGGGTGTTACCGAGCAGTTGAAGGCAGGTAACCAAATGGCGTGGGCTGGCAAAATGAACAGCATACGGAATCGGGCAGCCGAGATTATAAATACTGAGATTATATACACATAAGATTCAAGCCGCAGCGGGGAGTTAAATCCGTTGCGGCTTGTGGTTTTATTCAGTTGTTTTCGCTTTCCTCGGTGGTGGGCGGATCGGTCTGAGCTGCCGTTGTGTTCTCCGGGGTTGTGGTGGTTTCCGGCGCAGGAGTTGGTTCGGTGTCAGTGGTTTCGGGTTGTGTTGCAGCCGGAGCGGTCGCCGAGGGTTCGGGTGCGGTGGTTGCACTTTCTGCCGGAGTGCTGCTTTGCGTTGTCGGTGTAGTCGGTACAGTCGGATCGGCTGACGGCTCGGCAGTCACGCTGTTGTCCGGCGTTTGGGTATTGCTCGGTTGTGAGCCGGTGGCGGTGATAGCCTTGCCGTTATGAAGCGTGGCGTCGTGAGAGTAAGTTCCCCATTTAGGAGTAAGGGTGATTTCCGTGCCTGCGGCTGCGTTTACGGTGAAGGTGAAGGCCGAACCATCCACGTAAATCTGCGCAGTGTAATAGGTTTCATCACCGATTTTTATGCTGCAATAGCCTGTTGCGCCTGCCGTTCCTTTGGCTTTCAGTGTTATCACGGTTGTATCGCTTGTCAGCGTATACGCTGTTCCGGCTTCGGCAAGCTCGGTTGCGGTGGCATCCTCACCAACCTGATACAGCAGCTTGTAGGACGAGCTTTGAATCTGCGCTGTTCCCGTTGAGGTGCTTGCGGTGAACCACGCCCAGCTTGCACCGCAAAGGCAGATAGCACAGATGCAGATAGCAAGCATTGAGGGGGCGAGGATGTGCATAAGACCGTCCGAGCGCTTTTCCTTTGCTGCGTGCTTTGCCCGGTAGAAGAATACGGGGTACACCCGCATTACATTGCGCTCGGTCACGAACGGAATAAGGCAGAGGTAAAGGCAGCGGAGTTCCCTGCGCCAATAGCGATATTCGTTGTAATCTGCCGCACGACTCATCTCGGTTAAAAGATACTGCTTTTTACGGCTGAAATGATTGACAAACTGTGCGAGTTTTAGAACGATCAGCAAAAAGGCAGATACGATCAGAACGATCAAGAGTATCAAAGCGCCGCTATTGTTGTCCATAATGATGTATCTCCTTTCGATTGTGTTTGTGTGGGCAATCAAAAGGCATAATACACAGTTTATGCCCTTTGATTGCCCCTCCGCCCGAGGGCGGAGAGGACTTGAAAATTAGAATTTATTTGGGAACAACGGTGTACCACACTTCGCCATTGGTTTGGCTTGCGGAAACAACCTTGTAGCCGTCCGCAACAAAGTTAGTTCCTGCACCCTCAGCAGTATTGTTTGACGGGTCGAAGTTGACAAATGTGCCGCCCTTGACGATGATATTGGCGGTGCCGTCCTTGTACGCAGTGTCAATGCAGTTCAGCAGGAAGTTGTAGCCGTAAGGCTCGCCGAACGCTTCGACAGCAAAATGACCCCCGGTGATGGTGAGGGTACCCTTTTGAACCTGTACCGCAGTACCTCCGCCGTAATAGCTGCCGCCTGTGATGGTCAGATTTGCACCTTCACGCACATTGAGTGCATATCCGCCGTTCCTACCGGTATCAATTCCGCCATTTTCGCCTGCATTGATGGTGGTATCAGCATCGACAATCAGCGCGCAGAAGTTTTTACTATTGTTAGCCATATCATCGGGAGAGATAATCTTAGCATCCAAATTCAGTGTAGTGGGTCGGCTGATAGTAATGCGGTCTGCTACATTGTCGCCGATATTATCGGTTTTGATATCCTTATTGACAGAAACGATACCGCCATTAGCCAAAGCCTCTTTCATCTCTGCAGCAGAAGCAACAGGATAACCTGCATCCTTATCGTACTGATCGTTGAAGCTGTCGTTCTCAACAGTATCCTGAGTAGCGTAAACGGTGATGGTGATGCCGTCCAGCGTCAGATCCTGATAGTCATTGCCGGCAGTGGTCTGCATTACGCCCTTGATGTAATAGGTTTCGCTCTTTCCAACATTCGCCGCCAGCTTGCCGGTGAAGTTTTCAATTGCGACCGCTGTTTCTGTTCCATCGGCTGCCTTTGTTACAACATAGAAATCGATAACATCCAACAGGCTCTTGCCGTCCTTGGCAGTAGGAGCCGCCTTGCCGTCAACGATGTTATCCTTGTTGATTTCAGCCTTCCATTTCAGCGCCAGATTGCCCTTGTTGGCAATTCTGAAGCCCTCGGTCAGATAACGGCAGCCCGGCTCCCAGAGAAGCGCTTCGCCTTCCGCACCGGCTGCTTTGGTGAAGTTCAGCTTCCCAATATGAGAATCGCTTTTCGCGCCGATAATATCCACTTTCAGATTGCCGGACACAATCTTATTGACCCCGGTGGATGCGGTGTCGGTGAACCACGCAAAGGTGGTGCCGATGAGCATTGCCACGCACATGAGCAGAGCCAGTGCGCTGGAAATCAATGCCCGCTTGGTAGATTTACTGCTTGTCATTGCTGTTTTACCTCCTTATTTAATATTTTCAATGACAATATGTAAAACACGGATTTTCTGTGATTACACCAAAGCAATCAAAAGACACAAGTAAGCCTTATGCCCTTTGATTGCCCCTCCGCCCTCAGGCGGAGGGGACTTGATTTCTTTGTGATTTTCAGTTAATCGGCAACAACATTGTACCAGTCGCCGCTATGTTCTACATGGTAGCCTGCAGCAACGACAACTTCGTTGTCTCCAAGGGTCGGGTTAGACGGGTCATACATATAGAAGCTACCGCCCTTGACGGTGATCTTCGCATTGGAGCCGTCCTTGCAGTTCAGGGTATTCGCAGGCGTCACAGCCTTGAAAGTACCGCCATTGATTTCGATTTGAGCATTGCCCAGAGCGTAAATCAGATCGCATACAGGGTCGTCGGCAGGTACACTGACCTGACGGAAATCACCGCCGTTGATGATGACCTTACTGTCTCCATCAGCAGAAACAGCCATGGCTCCGCCGGTAGCGCCGCTTGTACTATCTTTTGTGTACACGGCATATACATCGGCATTGATCGTAAACTGAGCTGTTCTTTCCGCCTGTACTGCGCCAAAGCGTCCGCTCGCCTGCATATTCTGGGTGATTTCGTGCTTTCCGGAAGAAAAGCTGATTGCAGACAGAATGGCGGCAGCATCTTCATCGTATGTATTGTCAAACGAATCCGATTCAGACATTGCCTGTGTAGCGCTTACACTGATACCGAAGGAAACCTTTGCTGCCCAATACGGATCATTATTTTTCGGGTTAGCTTCGTTTCCGACTTCCGTAGGCATATAAAGCACCATTGCATAGACCTTTGTAGTGTTGGTAGCAAGGTCTGCACCGACAACACCGGTGTCTCCAATACTATTAAGCGTTTTGGCGCTGTCTTGCACAGCACTGATAGCCGCCGCACGGTCTGCATATGCAGCATCGACTTCCGCTACGCCCAGCTTCACATAGTCGCTGAGACTATATTTGTTGCCCAAAACATTTTTGCCGGTGCTATTGTAAAGGTTATAAATGCCGAGCGTATACTTCAGTGCAAGCTTTCCTGCGTTCGTAACACGAAGATATACAACCTCTGTACGACCGGGTTCCCACAGTGTGCTATCCTCGAACACCTTGGTTGTGTCGGTCACCTTTTTCCATTCGGTAAGATCTTTGCTGTACTCTAATTGTACATCCAGATTTCCCGCCTGGATTTTGTTTACTGCCGTACTTGCGGTGTCGGTGAACCACGCAAAGGTGGTGCCGATAAGCATTGCCACGCACATGAGCAGAGCCAGCACGCTGGTGAGCAATGCCCGCTTGGTAGATTTACTGCTTGTCATTGCTGTTTTTCCTCCTTATCGTATTTTTTCAATGGCAATATGTAAACACGGATTTTCTGTGATTACACCAAAGCAATCAAAAGACACAAGCATAACTTATGCCCTTTGATTGCCCCTCCACCCGAAGGTGGAGAGGACTTGAAAATCAGAATTTATTCGGGAACAACATTGTACCAGTCGCCGTTCTGAACTACCTTGTAGCCGTCAGCAATGAAGATTTCACCTTCGCCGACAGTGACATTGGACGGGTCAAACTGATAGAACGAGCCGCCCTTAACGGTGATAGTGGCAGAGTCGCTGTCATTGCAGTTCAGCGTCCAAGCCGGGCTGACACACTTAAAGGTGCCGCCTTCGATGGTGATCTTCGCATTGTCCTCTGCATAAATCAGGGACAGATTGGAACCCGCAGGAGCCTGATTTGCAAATTCGCCGCCCTTGATGGTGATCTCGGATCTACTGGAGGCGCAGACGGCCATCGCGTAGTTGCTGACATAAGTGCCGTAAACCGTTGTAGCATCTACGGTAATCTTTGCAGTACCCGTTCCGTGAATTGCACCGGCTGTGCCGTTTGCCTGAATGTTGCCGGTCACTGTATGTTCGCCGTCAGTATATTCCACGCGCTTGAGAACGGTAGCCGCATTTGCATCGTAATTGTTATCAAAGCTGTCACTTTCCACAGTCGCCTGCGTAGCGCGCACCTCAATGCCGAGACCGGAAACAGAGGAAGGTCTGTTCTTGGATGCGTTGGCTTCGTTGCCGACCGAGGTGGGCATGTAGATCGCCACAGCGAAGGGCTTGGACGATTCTCCGGCCTTCAGCGTGATCCAGCCGTCGGTAAGCATAACATCCTTCGCCAAAGTCTTTTCGGTGGCGGCAATGGCAGACCAAACATCCTCGCGGTTTGCAAACTTGGTCGTGGTCTCGGCAGTGCCGATCTTCAGATAATTGTCCACACGGTACCAATCGCCGTTAACATTTTTCCCTCTGTTGGAGGTGTAGTTTTTGGAGAAGCCGGCCTCATATTTCAGAGCCAGTTTGCCGGCGTTTACAATCTTCAGATAGACCACCTGTGTGTAACCCGGCTCCCACAGGGCATTGTCGTCAAAGAGCTTGGTCTGATCGGTGGCTTCCTTCCATGTCTGCATATCGGTGCTGTACATGAGCTTGACATCCAGATTTCCTGCCTGGATCTTGTTTACTGCCGTACTTGCGGTGTCGGTGAACCACGCAAAGGTGGTGCCGATGAGCATTGCCACACACATAAGCAGAGCTAGCACGCTGGTGAGCAATGCCCGCTTGGTAGATTTGCTGCTTGTCATTGTGTTTTTCCTCCTTATTCTAAATTTTTCAATGGCAATATGTAAACACGGATTTTCTGTGATTACACCGTAGTGGTGTCGGACGGTGTTTCGTCCGTTTTCGGCGTTTCGCCGCCGTTGCTTTGCGCCATCTGCGCTTTCATTTGCAGCAGTTCCTGCATCATGCGCTGTGTTTCGGCACGATCGGCGGCAATCTTGTCTCGCTCGGCTTGCAGTTCTGCCTGTTGTTCTGCCTTATATTTGCGGAACAGACGGATGCAGCGGATGCCCTCTAACAGAATGAGGAGCAGAAACGGAATGAGAATACAAACAATATAACCGGGTGTGCTTTTCAAAAGCTGAAAGAAAGTACCCACCTTCGGGATATGACTGCTGTATTTACCCAGCACATACGGATAGGTCACGACGGTTTCATCGTCGGTGTCTGTGGTTGTACCGTAGGTAACAAAGCCCGGTTCGCCGTTTGCGTCGGTGGTTAATTTTCGTATCTTATGGGTGACGGTTTCGCCGTAGTTGGATGTATTCTGCGAGGTATAGGCGATGATGTCGCCCTCTTTGAGGGTGGAGGGGTCAACCTCCTTGACCAGCACCAAATCGCCCGCATTGAAGTCGGTTTTGCTCATGGAGTCGGACAAAACGATGAACGCCTTATAGCCGAACAGATTACGGTCGGCACGGTCAAAGGTGGATACCGAAACGATGGTGAATATCATCATAAAAACGGCGAGCGCCACCATCAGCCACACAAATATACTGCGGATTATTTTTAATGCTTTCATTTGCTCACTCCTTATTCACGGCTCAGCCGGATCAGCTCGTTCATTTCATTGAGGGAAACGGTGGTTTCGTTCTCGGACTTATGAACATACAATTCGGTATAACATTTGCTGCAGAACTGCCCACTGCCCTGAATGTAATATTTGCGGTTGGAAATCGGCGTGTCTTTTGGGATGCCGGTATCGCATCCGCAGCAAGCGCATCTGTCGGTTTCTGTGTTGGGTGTTTACATTGCTTGGTTCTTTCCTTTTTATCCGAACAGCTTATTCGGATTATTCTTCGTTTGCGTTGCCTCGGCGCACAGCGTAAAAGTGAGGTCAAGGTTTTGGGTGTCATTGCCGCCGCTTTCCGGGTAGTGGAACACCACGGTTAGGCTGCGGCGCTGCCCGATTTTAAGGGTATCGTCGGCGGCGATAACATTCTGCTTTGTCAGTTCGTTCGCCGTGCCGGTGTATAAAATTTTATCGCCGTCCTTTATCGTCACGGTCAGCACATCGGAAAGCCCACCGGTCACATTATCGAGATATAGGCGGTAAAACACATCCCAAGTGCTGTCGTTTTCAATGAAGAAGTCCTTTGCAACGGTCATTCCCGGCTCAAAGAGGAATTCGTGTTCCTGAATCACGGGCTTGCCGTCATTGAGGTTTATCTTGACCTCGCCGGTGTGGAACAGGTTATTCTCAACGGAAACGGAAGCGTATACAAGGGCAAAAGTGGTAATGCATAGGCAAACGGCAAGGACGATAATGGCGATAATGCCGCCTGTCAGCTTTTTAGCGGTTTTGGTTTCAGCCATTTGCATTTTCCTCCTTACGCCTACGGACTACAAGCAGGAGGATCATCATACTGCCGGAGCCGGCGGCAAGCACCGCCCACAGCAGAATGTTTGAAGTATCGCCTGTCTGCGGAGAGTTATCGAGGTTTCCTGTTTCCTCGACCCACCATTTGAAATCGGCAATCAAGTCCTTGTTCTGATAGTCATTGCCTACGCTTGTATCTAAATAAGCCGTGATTTCATAGTACAGCTCGTCGGTGGTGGATTTCTTGGACGCCAATTTGTGCGTCAGACTTTCGGGCATATCCGCTATCCCGCCGTCATACATCGTTTCGCCTGTGGTGAGCAGCTTGACCCGCACCTTCAGCACTTCGGCTAATTTCTCATAACCGGGGCGAACGGTGGCTTTGTAATGCACGGTGATTTTATCGTGATAGGATACCTGCACACGGAAGTATTTTGTTTCGCTGTCGCCGGGGAACATATTGCCCACGGTAAACGCTGTGTTTTCCTCCGGCTGTTTATTGTAAAGTTCAATGGTCGCCGCTTTCTTTGTTTCGGCGGTGGTGCTTTGTGCAGGCACGGCAGAGGAAGTGTCGGCGGAGCTGCTGGGCGTTTGTGTGTCGGAGCTGTCCGGCTTCTCGGTGTCGCTGCTGTCGGGCTTGGTTGTATCATCGTCCGGCGTAATCAGATTATCCGGCACGGTCACGGTGGCAGGGGTGGTGTTCGCTATTTTGTTGTATACAAGCGTACCGCCAAGGGCTAAAAGGCTGAGTCCGAGCAAGATAGCAAGAACGATGATGACTATTTTGATTTTCTTTTTCTGTTCCACTCCAGCTCACTCCTTCACTCAAAAATTCGCTAAATATTCTGCTGTATGAAGCGGACGGCGGTTATTTGCCGTCCGCTTTGTTATTATCATCGCCGCTATTTTGTCCGAACACGGAGAACAACGGCTGAAAGACCATATGATACACGGTGTTGACATTGACCTCATCGTTTGGATAAACACCCCTAAGTACCTTGGCAGCCATTGCCACCGTGTTGTCAACGAGGTTCCAAAGCAACATTTCAGGATTGCATCTTTCAGAAAATTGGGACAGCTCATTTACCGACTGAACAAGCTCCTAAAAGGCTTTTCCGTTCTGCATACGCTGCCTAACGACCGTCGGTGTGTAATACTCCGAATTGCAAAAGTGCCAGTAGAAAAGGGTGCGGTCATAATCGGCAGTCAAGTAGTTCCAATACGGCAGCCACAGCAGCCAGCAGAAATCGTCTAAGCTCTGCAAATCTTTTACTCCGGCGGATAGGCTTTTCGGAGCATTGGCAATTTTGCATGCAATTTCACTATCGATGGACAGGAAGCAGGTGGTGAGCAAAGCTTCTTTGTTCTTGTAATGCTCATACACCGTCGGTGCGTTGATTCCTGTTTCCGCCGCCAACTTTGGGTAGCTGAAATTCTGCATACCTCCGACAGCAACAAGATGCTGCGTCGCTTTGAGAATAATGGTTTTTAACTGTTACGGGGTTCTCTGCGAAGCCATGCTGCGCTTCCTTTCATCAATTTTTGCCATGACTTAAAGCCCTTTATGAAATGTCGCAAAATATATTTCCCGTCAATACGGGAAATATAAAATTACAATTTCTTTCATAGAGTTTGGCACTCTGTGAGGGCTATTCACCCAACAAGCAAAAACATTATAGTGCCTTTCTGCGAAAAGTCAAGTGAATTCGATTGATTTCAGCCATTTTTTCAAGAAAATTTCGGAAAGCGTCACGCCATAAACGAACACTATTTTCCCGGCAGGAATGGACAGTCCGGTGCGCAGTCAGAAAACGGTTAATTTTATTTGCTAAAATATGAGGGAATGGTCTTTGCCGGGCAAGACATCAAGCTCTGGCACATTGCGGATATTACCGAGGATGCGCAGTATGCTTTGGCCGGGAGCTTCCGGTCATACCCCATCCAGATCACCGGCACCTCCTCTCAGAGCGAGTGGGATGAAATGACCATTACTCTAAACTCCTATATTCTCGCCGATGGCATCGCGGCCGACCAAACTGCCAAAACCGATGCGAGGGGCAAGGTCGTCTTTGATAATCTTACTGCGGGCATATACCTGGTTTCCTCCGTGCGCACAGAGCAGGATGGCAAATACTATGTGTTTGAATCCTTCCTGGCGGCCGTGCCAGGGGTGGACAGTGAGGGGCAGTGGGTGTATTCCGTCTCCGCAAGGCCAAAAATGAGTGTACACACACCAGCCAAGGGCGAGGTCACCTATAAAGCGGTGAAGGCCTGGAAGGATGGCGGCCAGGATCGCCCGGTTAGCGTCTCTGTGGAGGTTCGCAGGGACGGACAGCTGCAGCAGACCGTGACTCTCAGCGCTGAAAACAACTGGATGTACACATGGAGGGCTGTTGATGATGGCAGCGTATGGACCGTGAACGAAGTGAATGTGCCAGAGGGTTATACGGTGGGCATTCAGCGCAGCGGCGATACCTTCAGCATTACCAACACCAAGCCGGAGACGCCTGCAGAAAATCATCCGCAGACCGGCGACACAACCAATATGACCCTGTATGTGCTCTTGATGGCTGCATCCGGGCTGGCGCTGCTGGTGGTGGGCATCGTGTTGAGGAAGAAGTCCCGTGCGAAGTAAAGGGCTTTCCATCCTACTTGTTACGCTGGGCGTTTTGCTGCTGGGCGCTGCGGTGATATTATTCGTCGTGCGACAGGCGCAGGATAAGCAAAGGGCAGTTGACATTCCCTCTCTGATTGAAAAAATCGAAGCAGCTCTGCCGGAGCGCTCAGCGGGTGTTATCGAAAATCGCGCTGACAGCGCCATGGCTGTTGTGGAGATCGACGGAATTGATGTAATTGGCCTGCTGGAGCTCCCGGGCCGAGGCATTAAGCTGCCAGTAAGCGCAGAATGGGACAGCTCCGAGCAGAGCTTTCGCCCAGCCAGGTTTATGGGCAGCGTGTATGACGGTACACTGATCGTGGGAGGACGCAGTGCAGATGGCAATTTCGATTTTATCGATCAGCTGGACGCCGGGGAGGAGCTTACCTTCACCGACATGACCGGAAGGGTATTCCGGTATACGGTGCGTAAAATTCGCCACGCTGATAATGCCAAAGCCGAAACATTGGCTGACTCAGAGAGCGCGCTTACCCTGTTTGTGAAAAAAAATGGAGCTTTTCTCATCGTCCAATGTGCAGCGGCATAGTATTCTCCTCAATAGGAGGTGCAGAACAGCCCCTGTAGACAATGGCAAGCTGTGTCGTCCCACAGCGATGCCGCTATGATTCATTATTTAACTTTTTGTTTATAACCTATGATGGGCCGCCGCTGTAGATAGCTGCCCCACCCGGAGGTCGATGGCCAGGTGCAGCGCACCTGATACCCGGCAAAACAAAGCTGAAATATCTTTCCTCTGTATCCCCTGCTGAAAAAGCAGCCAACGCCTATGGCGTTGGCTGCTTAATGCTTTATGAGCCTTATGGGCTTTATCAAAGACGGCCATAGATGCGGGTCATCTCGTGGATGCTGCTGGCAAGGCTGTGGCTCGCCTCCCCGGGCAGCATACGCCACTTCCAGTTGCCGCAGCTGGTGCCGGGGACGTTCATGCGGTGGCCCGGCCCGAGGTCCAGCCAATCCTGCATCTGCGCAACAAACAGCTTCGCAACCGAGCCCATGCCGCCACGGATGATGCCGCGGTTAAAGCCCTCCCGCTCATTCAGGCCCAGATACTTCACGGCAAAGGCGACATCCTCCCGATCCGCCTCCGTGCGCCAAAGTGCCAGGGGAGCGTTATCATGAGTGCCGGTATAGCAGACGCAGTTTTCGCCGTAGCTATGGGGCAGATAGCTGCTGGTGTCCCGGGAGTCAAAGGCAAATTCCAGCACCTTCATGCCCGGCAACCGGGAATCGGCCAGCAGCTGCGTAACCTCCGGCGTGGGAAAGCCCAGGTCCTCGGCAATGAACTCAATATCGTGGAACCAACCGGTCAGCACCCCCACCAGAGATATGCCGGGGCCTTTGACCCAGTGGCCGTCCCTCGCAGTGGTCTTGCCGCAGGGCACCGCCCAATAGCTCTCAAAGCCGCGAAAATGGTCGATACGAATAACATCGTAGAGCTTCGTGGCACCGCCGATGCGGCGGATCCACCACTCAAAGCCGTTTTTCCGCATGGCCTCATAGTCGTACAGGGGATTGCCCCAGAGCTGGCCGTCTGCGCTGAAATAGTCCGGCGGGACGCCGGAAACCTCTGTGGGCTTTTTGTTCTCGTCCAACTGGAAATTCTCCGGCTCGCTCCAAACATCCGAGGAGTCCATAGCCACATAGATGGGGATATCGCCGATGATGCGAATACCCAGGCCGTTGATATAGTGCTTGAGGGCGCTCCACTGGCGGAAGAACAGGAACTGGATATAGGTGAACAGCTCCACATCCTCCCGCAGCTCCATGCGGTAACGCGCAACCGCTTCCGGAGTGTGCAGCCGGGCGCCCTCATCGGGCCACTCCGTCCAGGACTTCATGCCAAAGCGGCGCTTGAGCGCCATGAACAGGGCATAATCCGGCAGCCAGCGGGCATTTTCCGCCTCGAAGGCCGCCACCGCCTCCCGGTCACGGCTCCAGCCCCGGGCCTTGGCCTTTTCCAGCAGGGCGAATCGGCTCTCATATATCTTGCCGTAGTCCACATAGCGCGGCTCCGTCCCCCAAGCGCAGGCGTCCACCTCCGTTTGGGTCAGGAGGTCATCTGCGATGAGGGTGTCCAGGTCGATGAAGTAGGGGTTGCCTGCAAAGGTAGAAAAGGCTTGGTAAGGGGAATCCCCATAGCTGGTAGGGCCAAGGGGCAGGAGCTGCCAGTATTTCTGCCCTGCCTCGTGAAGAAAATCTGCAAAGCGATACGCCGCTTTGCCAAAGGTCCCGATGCCGTATGGCGAAGGGAGGGAAGAGATTGGCATCAGAATGCCAGCGGAACGATCCATATGAGTCAGCCTTTCACGGCGCCGGCAGCGACGCCCTTAATGATATATTTCTGGCAGCAAAGGTAGAAAATGATGACAGGGAGAATGCTCAGGAAAATGAGCGCCATGGTCGCGCCCAGGTCCACTGTGCCGTAGCTGCCCTTGAGGTACTGGATGTGGATGGGAATGGTAAAATACTTGGTGCTGTCCAACACGAGGTAGGGCAGCAGATAGTCGTTCCAGACCCACATAATCTCCAAAATGCCCACGGAGATCATGGTAGGCCGCAGCATGGGGAACACCACGGAAAAATAGGTGCGCAGCGGACCGCAGCCGTCTATGGAGGCGGCCTCCTCAATCTCCAGGGGGATAGACTTTACAAAGCCAACAAACATGAAGATGGCAAGGCCCGCGCCGAAGCCAAGATAGATGATGGGAATGGTCCAGGGGGTATTGAGGGCCACCTTGTCAAAGGCCATGTCGGCAAAGTTGAAGTACGGGATCTTGACCCGATCGGCCGTCTTAGACAGGGTAAACATGACCATCTGGAATGGGACGACCATGGAAAAGACACACAGGTAATAGATAACGCGGCAGAGCTTGCTGTCCACCCGGGCGATATACCAGGCCGCCATAGAGGTACACAGCAAAATCAGCGCCGAGGAGACCACGGTGATGAACAAGCTGTAAAATGCGGATTTCCAGAAGGGATAGTTACCGAAGGTCATGCCCTTGATATAGTTGGCCCAGCCGGCAAAGCTCTCCCCATTGGGAAAGGCAAAGGTATCGGTCTTGACGTAGGTATTGAGCTTGAAGGAGTTGAGCACCACCATGAAGATGGGCAACACATAGATGATGCAGATAACCGCCAGCACAATGGACAAAACCAATTTGCGGCGTCGTTCGGCGGTAAGGGTACCTTTCATTACTGCTGCACCTCCTTTTTGCGAGTGGCATGGAGCTGAATGAGGCCGATGGCGGCAACCAGCAGGAAGAAGATCACAGCCTTGGCCTGGGCGGTGCCGCGGGCATAGACATTCTGCCCGTAGAATGTGTTATAGATATTTAGCGCCAGCATCTCTGTAGTCTTGATGGCGGAGCCGTCGGATTGAATCAAGAAGGGCTGGCCGCCGGTAAGGGCCAGGTTCTGATCGAAGAGCTTGAAGCTATTGGTAAGGGTGAGGAAGGTGCAGATGGTGATGGAGGGCATCACGTTAGGGATGGTGACCCGCCAAAGGGTCTGCCAGCGGCTGGCGCCATCGATCTTGGCCGCCTCCAGCATATCATCCGGGACAGCCTGCAGGCCGGCGATATAAATAATCATCATATAGCCGATCTGCTGCCAGCACATGAGGATCACAAGGCCCCAAAAGCCGTACTTCGTCTCCAAAAGAATGGAGGTATTATAACGGGTGAGAATACCGTCAAAGATCATGGACCACACATAGCCCAGCACGATGCCGCCGATGAGGTTGGGCATGAAGAACACCGTGCGGAACAGGCTGCTGCCCTTAATGCCCTGGGTGAGGGCATAGGCTGCGGCGAAGGCCAGTACATTGATGAAAACCAGCGACACCAGCGCGAACAGGCCCGTATACCAGAAGGAATGCATAAAGCTGGCATCCTGCAGTGCCTTGACATAGTTCCCCAGGCCGATGAACTCCGCGTCCGAAGTCGTTTTAAACTTGCAGAAGGACAGATATACGCCTTTACAGAACGGATAGACAAATCCGATAATAAAAGCGCAGACCACGGGCCCCATAAAAAGTGGGAACCAGCGCCGAAGCGGGCGGCGGATCAGCGCCCGGCTGACCGGTGCAGAGCCTTTCTTGCGCTTCAAATCGATCACTCCCATCAAAAAATAGATTGTTGCACAGCGCAGACCTCCTGCGGTCTCTGCCGTGATAGAACGGGAGAGGCGGGCGAAGGCCCGCCCCTCCTTGCTTGCTTTAGGGTATCCGGTTTTGATCCAAATTAGCCGTTGGCAGCGGCATACTGGGTAGCCCAGCCATCCACGAAGGCCGTCTTGACCAGCTCCCAGTTGGCGTCGGTACGATCGGCGTCATACTTGTTCATAGCGGAGACAATACCTTCACGATAAGCGTCCACATTGGGCTGGAAGTTGGTGACCCAAGGCATGACGTAGTTGCCGGCAGCGGTGTAGGCGTCAGCATCGCCCAGGAAGCCGTTAGCGGTCTTGGCAGCCTGCTTATAGGGCAGGATACCCAGCTCGTTCACCAGCATCTGAGAGGCCTCGGCATCGGTGACCAGCCAGTACATGAAGTCCAGCGTGGCCTGGATGTCCGCCTTGGAAGCCTTGGCGTTCACGGCCCAGCAGTTCTCGGTACCGCAATTCAGGCCGGCCTTCTCCTCGCCGGCAACACCGCAGTAGAAGGGGATCATGGAGAGGTTGTCCAGGCCATACTGATTAGCCTCAGTGCCGGTCAGAGCAGCCCACTCCCAGGAACCGTTCTGATAGAACACAGCCTGCTCCTTGCCGAACTCGGCCTCAGCGTCATAGCCGCCGGCAGCCAGGGTGGAGGGATCCACAGCGCTGTTGCTGATGTACAGATCCCACAGGTTCTTGTAGTTCTGCATGTAGGTGCCCTTGATGCTGGCGGGGCAGGTCTTCCAAGCAGCGGGATCATCCACAGACTCATAGTAATACTCGAGATTGGCCAGGTGGCCGGTGAAGCGCCAGCTGGAATCACCGCTCATAGAGGAGGAGGTGAAGGCATCAAAGCCCAGCTCCGCAGCGCGGCTGTGGATATCCTCGGCAATAGCCTTGAGAGTCTCAAAATTCTTGATGTCGGATAGCTCATAGCCAGCCTTCTGCAGCAGATCCTCATTGACAATGATGCCATAGCACTCATAGCAATAGCCAATGGAGCAGAGCTTGCCGCTATCGTCATACAGGTTATAGGCATCGGTGCTCAGCTCACCGGCGACCTTGGTATCCTTCAGATCATAGCAGTAGTCGCCCCAGGTGCCCACAGCGGCCTGGTTGCCCACAACGAACAACGTGGGAGGAGCCTCCTTATCCATGGCGGAGGTCAGGGTCTCATTGTACGTGCCGGAGGCAGCTGTCTGGACGGTGACAGGAACGCCGGTCTTCTCGGTATACATGGCGGCGACCTTCTGGAGGGTGGTGTCAGCTTCGGGCTTGAAATTCAGCCAGAACACACGACCGGATGCGTCACCGCCCTGCTTCTGGCCACAGGCGACCAGAGCAAAAGCCATGACGAGCGCGAGAATAAGCGATAGGAACTTCTTCATTTTCATCTTCATCATTCTCCTTGTTTCTTATTTATTTTCACGCGTTTACGCGGGAAAATCGCCGGGTCAGGTCACGCACAGATTGGCCGGTGCGCAGCCTGGTGGGCAGGATCAGGTGCCGATGGGTACCGCCGCGAATGACACTCATCAGGATCTCCACGCTTTTGGCACCCATTTCATCGGTGGGCTGGCAAAGCGTGGTCAGCATAGGATAGATATACTCAGAAACCGTCAGGCCATCAATGGCAATGATGGAGCAATCCTCAGGAATGGAGCGTCCGCTCTCCCGCAAGGCCCGCATGGCGCCAATGGCCATATCATCCGAGATGGCAAAGATGGCTGTAAAGTCTGCCGGGCGTTTGAGCCGCTCGGTCACTGCGCGGTAAGCGGATTCAATGGTAAAATCGTCCGCGCGGATAATCTCCCCGTCCTCGAGGCTCAGGCCCAGATCGTGCAGGGCGCGGGCATAGCCGGAGCAGCGCAGCTGGGCGATGGAGCAATCCCGGGGGTCCGTGGACAGAGCCGCAATGCGGCGATGGCCCTTTTGTGCCAGATCCATCACGGCGCGGTAGGCCTCCTGCTCATCAGCAATGGAGACGGAGGAGTATTTTGTGGGATCCAGGGTCCCATAGGTATTGGTATAGGAGCAGCAGACAAAGGGAACATTGAGCAGGGCCGTATCCGCCGGGCTGTAATCCGACCGGCCGCCGAGGAAAATGATGCCCTGCAGGCGCTTTTCCCGCTCCATCATGGCGCCGCACTTGATCTCGTCCTCGCAGGAGCCAATCTGCCGCATGACCATGGTAAAATCCGCCGCATCCAAATCCCGCTCAATGGCACGGATAATGCCGGTATAAAAGGGGTTCTGCACACCGCGTACCACCAGGCCGACGGCATCTGACTTCGTGCGCACAAGGCTTCGAGCGGAATTGTTGGGCAGGTAGTTGTATTCGGCAATGACCTGCAGCACGCGGCGGCGGCTCTCCTCGCTCACATCGGGGCGGTCGTTGAGAACGCGGGACACCGTGCTCACGCCAACGCCGCTGAGTCTGGCAATATCTTTAATGGTCATGGGCAGCCTCCCGGTGCAGAATATAAAAACTCGGTTCCGGTAACCTTTCCGGTATCGTTTCCACTTTTTCTTTATTCTACCAGCTTTCGTGATAAATGTCAAAGCCATTCCCCAGGGATAAGTTACCAAAATATTTCACATTTTTCTGTCGAAATGCACAATCACATAGCAAAAAATATGCCAAGCCATGGGCAACAAATACACGAAGGCTGATACTGAGGTGGTTTTACCCGGCCGATCTGTCAGCATTGCCTTCTCATCTTGCCCTGCTTCAGGGTCATGCGGCCGACAATCTCCGGCACGCGGTGGTTCAGATCCGGCGTCACCGCATCCTTGGTGAAAAACAGGTTCTGAAAGCTGCTCCGGCGGTCCTTGCCTCCTCCGCGATCTGCATAATGACGGTCTATCTGCCGAACGGGAGCGTTATAGTGTCCCATCTTCGTAATCCGCAACGACGTGCAGAAAAGCATCTCCGTACTATGGCATTTATAAAGGAAGGATAAATTGCCTGCGCACAACCTCCGGAAGGGATGCGTTATGGGGAGCGCCCCTTCCGATTCAGGTGTCATTTAAAAACGCAGGATGGAGAGCGCTTCACTCCCCATCCTGCGTTTTTTACGATCAGCGGTCACATATTGAAAGATTTGATACTCGCCCCCTTTTCTGTCGGGGCGCTAAGGATCATTCCCTGTCCTTTGCCTGCTTGATGCTCAGGCTGATGCGATTTTTCTTTTCATCCACATCCAATACAATAACCTTTACCACATCGCCCACGGTCAGCACCTCCGAGGGGTGCTTGATGAATTTACTTGAGATCTGCGAGATATGCACCAGGCCGTCCTGGTGGACACCGATGTCCACAAAGGCACCGAAATCAATGACATTGCGGACGGTGCCGGTGAGGACCATGCCAGGCTTGAGGTCCTTCATCTCCATGACGTCGGTGCGCAGGATGGGCTGGGGCAGCTCATCCCGGACATCCCGGCCGGGCTTCAGCAGCTCGGCAGTGATGTCCCGCAGAGTGGGGACGCCTGTACCCACGGCAGCGGCGGCCTTCGCCTCGCCATAGGCCTTGAGCCGGGCAGGAAGGTCCGACAGCTTCTCAGCCTTCACATCGGCCAAGGTGTAGCCCATCAGCTCCAGCAGCGCCTTGGCAGCGTCGTAGCTCTCCGGATGGACGGCGGTGTTATCCAGGACGCTCTTGCTCTCCGGCACACGCAAAAAGCCCGCACACTGCTGGAAGGCCTTGGGGCCCAGCTTAGGCACCTTCTTGATTTGGGCGCGGGAGGTAAAGGGGCCGTTTTCCTCCCGGTAGGCCACCACATTTTTCGCGGTAGTGCCGTTGAGCCCGGCCACTCGCTGCAGCAGGGGCGGGGAAGCGGTGTTGATGTCCACACCTACGGCATTGACGCAATCCTCCACCACGCCGCCCAGAGCCTCGTCCAACTGCTTGGGAGGCATATCGTGCTGATACTGGCCCACGCCGATGGCCTTGGGGTCGATCTTTACCAGCTCGGCCAGAGGATCCTGCAGCCGGCGGGCAATGGACACCGCCGAGCGCAGATTCACATCAAACTGGGGGAACTCCTCGGCGGCCAGCTTGCTGGCGGAATACACAGAGGCTCCGGCCTCAGAAACGATCATATAGCTGACATGGGCGCCGGCTTCGTTTACCTGACGGATGAGCTTTACAGCCATTTGCTCCGTCTCCCGGCTGGCTGTACCGTTGCCGATGGCAATATTTTCCACGCCGTGCTTAGTGATGAGCCCTGCCAGAACGGCGATGGCCTCCCGTTCCTGCCGCTCTCCATAGGTGGGATATACCACCGCAGTGTCCAGCACCTTGCCCGTCCCGTCCACCACGGCCACCTTGCAGCCCATGCGGTAGCCCGGATCCAAGCCCATGGTGACCTTGCCCTTGACAGGCGGCTGCATAAGCAGCGGCTTCAGGTTCAATGCAAACTGCCCGATGGCCCCCTCGTTTGCCTGTTCAGTCAGCAGGCTGCGGGCTTCCCGCTCCAAGGAGGGGAAGATCAGTCGGTCGTAGGCGTCCTCGGCGGCGGACTTGATAAATTCCATCGCCGGAGAGCCGGGCTTCACCACCGCCCGGCGCAGCAGGGGCAGTGCCTGGTCTCGATCCAGGGTGACGGAAACCTTCAGCACGCCCTCCTTCTCGCCCCGGTTGATGGCCAAAATCTGGTGTCCCTGGAGTCTGGAAAGAGCCTGCTCAAAATCATAATACAGGCGATACACGCTGTCCTTCTCCGTGGCCGCACAGCAGGCAAGCCGGCCCTGCCGGCTCAGCAGGCCGCGCAGCGCCTTGCGGATGTCAGCATCATCGGAGATTTGCTCGGCAATGATGTCCGACGCGCCCTGAAGGGCGTCGGTCACGGTGTCCACACTCTTTTCCGGGGCAAGAAATTCCCGGGCGGCATCCTCCGGCCGGGGGCAATCCCGCTCCTGGGCAAACAGCAGGGCTGCCAAGGGCTCCAGCCCTTTTTCCCGTGCCACGGTGGCCCGGGTGCGGCGCTTTTGCTTATAGGGGCGGTAGAGATCCTCCACCTCCGCCAGGGTCTTGGCGCTGTCGATGGCGGCAGCCAACTCCTCCGTCAGCTTGCCCTGGTCGACGATGGACTTTTTTACCGCCGCGCGGCGCTCCTCCAGATTGCGCAGGTACTGCAGCCGCTCCTCCAGAGTGCGCAGGGTAGTGTCGTCCATGGCGCCGTGGAGCTCCTTGCGGTAGCGGGCAATGAAGGGAATGGTATTCCCCTCATCCAACAGCTGCACCACATTCTCCACATATTTTTCATTTACGTTCAGTTCTTGCGCAAGGGCATAAATGATATCCATTACCGTTTCTTTCCTCTCGTCTTACAAAAATGATCCCCCTCATTATACAGGGCAAAGCCCTTTCGCGCAATAGTCCGGAGCGGTGCTTTTGACGCAGAAAAACGCCCCATTTATCAGCCCGCATGCCGCGCGGGCCGATAAATGGGGCGTCATACGGTTGGTGTGCTGAGAGATTTTGCTCGCTTTACGGCTGGGCCTGCTCCAGCTCCATCACCGCGTCAATGAGCATCTGCTGGGTGACGGGATAGGGCCACACCCGTACATCGATGCCGGCCAGAGCCTTCTCCGTGACGGCAGGCAGATCCTCGGGCCTTGCGTGGATATCCGCCAGACAGGTGGGCAGGCCGATGGATTTATTAAAGCGCAGAAGCCGATCCCGCTCCTCGTACTGCTTGTCCGCCGTCAGCATCACCAGGATGCCGTAGGACACCACCTCGCCGTGGAGGTGATGGTTCTCCTCCGTGGAGGGCAGGATGGTGAAGCCGTTATACATAGCGTGAGCCATGCCGGTGGTGTAGTCCACCTGAACAAAGTTGGAGACAAAGCCGGTAGAGATGATGATGGCCTCGATGATCTCCGTCAGCTCCGGGGTAATGCGGTGCCGGCGGCAATCCTCCATGGCCTGCCGGCCCCAGCGGACGATGGGCTCGGCGCACATGCTGCTCAGGGCGATGCCCATGGCATCGGAGTGGGCGGGGATGTCGTTGCGGGAGGAGATGGTACACTCGTAGTGCTTGGCCATGGTGTCACCCATGCCGGCCCACAGGTAGCGCACCGGGGCATTGGCAATGATCTCCGTGTTGATGAAAATGTGGTTGGGCGGGATCTTGGAGAAGGAGTACTCCCGCAGGCTGCCGTCCGGATGATAGACAATGCCAAGGCTGGTGCAGGCGGCGCAGGTGGAGGCGATGGTGGGGAAGGTGAAGAAGGGGCGGTTCGTTTCGTGGGAGAGAACCTTGCAGGTATCGATGGCCTTGCCGCCGCCGACGGCGAAGATCATGTCTGCCTCCGCCACCTGGGGCCGGAGCATGTCCATGTTCTCCCGGGAGGCTTCGCCGCCATACCAAAAGGTGCCGATGATCTCGATGCCGGAGCCCTCCACCGCCTGGCGGATCTTATCCTCGGCGGCGGCCAGGGCGTGCTTGCCGCCGATGATGGCGGCCCTTTTGCCGTAGGCAGGGCAGATGTTCACAATGTCCTCGTAGGCGTCAGAGCCTACGGTATAACCGGGAAAAAGAGCTTTTTGCATAAGATACACCTCATTATAATGTAGTATGATTTGGAAATACCGGTTTTAATTTGCGGCCACGGTATCGGGGCGGATCTCCGCCCGAGACGCCTGCGCAGTCTCCTCCCCGGCGGCGGCAAAGGCGTGCTCGCGGCAGTATTTGCGGTTTTTGTAAACGCCCACAGTGAGGAAGGGAATCACCACCACGGCGATGCCCAGGTAGCCGCAGTAGCCGTAGCCGTACTTGATAATATTGGTGAGGCCGGCCATGGAGATGGTCATGGAGAGGACGATGATAAAGGCGGAGACGATGGCGCTGCGGACGGGGGCGGACTTGATGCCCCGGAAGATGCGGAGCTTTTCAAACCGGGCCACGAAGCCGAAGATAGTGGTCACGCCTGTGGAGATGAGGCAGAGGAGCAGGCAGGTGCCGTACACGGCCACCATTGCGGGCATGCCGATGACCTTGCACACGGTGAGGGTAGGAATGGTAGTGCCGCCCTCCACAGAGGTATAAACGCCCTGCCAGCTGAGAAGCATAAACACGGAGAGGACCAAAGCCACAGCATTCATAACGAAGGATATCCGCATAGCCTTGGCGCAGCCGTTTTTGCTCCTCATGGTAGTGCCGCAGGCCACCATGGTGGGCAGGGTCACGCACTGGAAGCCCGCATAGGTGAAGGCGTTGAGAACGGCCTTGGGGATATTGGCAAAGCCGGTAGTCCGGAAGTCGGCGGCCAGAACGGAGAAGATGCTGCTGTCGCTCTTGAAAATGCCGATAACGTAGATGCTGATGGCGGTGACCAGGATGGCCAGGCCCATGTAGGTGGAGGCGGCCCGGACGATGCCTGCGCCGAAGATGGTGAGAGCCAGTACGATGAGGCCCACCACCACTACGCCGACGTAGTAGTCTAAGGTGAAGTAATTGTTCAGGGCGGAGGCGGCGCCGGAGATGGCGGCGGCCACGGCCATGAGGACCATAATGTAGAAGAATATCTCAAAGGCCCACTCAAGCTTGTCAAAGGGGTGATAGAGGGTCTCAAAAAGCTGCTTATAGGTTTTCAGGCCCCGGGAGTTATACATGATCATGGCCTCCCGCATGGTCAGCGTCAGCAGCAGCATGGCCACAATGGCCGAGAGAACGCCGGTCCAGCCCAGGCCCACATAGTAGGTGTTGGCTTGGTTGCCGGTGGCGAAGCCACCGCCTGCGTGGGCCGAAAACAGCACGGCGCCTACGGAGAAGGCGGCTATAAACGGGGTCTTGGGGATTTTGGGGGTGCTTGCTTTCATTGTTTTGTTCCTCCTGCAAAAATGATCGGGTGTTTGGCAGAAAAACAAAAAACCTTTCGTCCTTCCTGCCCCTTGGCAGAAGAGACGAAAGGCTGAAAACCCTCCGCGGTACCACTCTTCTTTGCTTCGCATTGCGCGAAACACACTCAACGGAATACCATCATATTCCTGCACTGTAACGGGAGCGCCCGTCTGCGTTTACTGGGGGTTCAACGCAGCCGCTGTACAGCCAGTTCGGCAGTTGGATCGCACTGTGCCTCGCACCACCCGGCACTTCTCTGAGAGCATCGCCCTGCTTACTACTCTGTGTCATCGCGTTTGTGATGCTGTGAGGATAACAGCCGAAGCGGGAAATGTCAACAGGTATTTTGTAAAATGGGATTTTTTTGTAAAAAGTGCCGCTTGTCGGCAGGGAGAAGACCGGGAAATTTTATAGAAAAAAACAACACGTCTTTTCCCATCACGAAGGCAGCTCCCCGGATCAAAGCTCGTTTGGACATCTTTTCCCCCTCGCGCATCGACGCGCAAAATAAATGCGTCACGCAGGCACCGTATAATCTACCTAATCCGGCAAATACTACTTTTGCAATAATAAGAAATAAAGGGAGTTTTTTATATGAAAGCAACCGGAATCGTGCGACGCATTGACGATTAAGTTATAATAGGAGCAAGGTCAGAAAGCCTTGAAAACACTGGTGTTTCGCTGATTTTGTCCAATTTCGCAAGCACTCAGAGCGCAAGCTGTTTGACCGCGGTGAGCTGCAACCGCACTCTCGGAAGGAGGTCGCAGCAAATAACAAAATACTCAACGGGATAGCCCCGGTACTGTACCACGCATGAGTGGAACAATACCGGGGCTATTTTTTTATCACAACGGAGGTAACACTTATGATTCCAAATCCACTTCTGGCGTTTGACGCCTTGATGCAGGAAACACCCTATTCGCACTTCGATAGCGGCTGCGAAGGCATCACACCGGAATGCCGCACCTGTCGTTTCCATCGTCCGCACTGGAAGTATCAGTCCTGTGTCTTTCAGTTCTGCCCTTATTCTCCGATTGCGGTTTCTACACGCAATGAAAAGCTGGGGCGGTGATGCCAAATGTCAATCGTTCGATCCCAAAAAACAGAAGGCTTCACAGTCATGTCCAACAGCCACCTGAAAGACCGATCCATTTCGCTCAAGGCGAAGGGGCTGCTATCGCTGATTTTGAGCCTTCCGGACGGCTGGGTCTACACAATCAAGGGTCTTGCAACACTCAACTCCGATGGTCTGGATTCCACCAGAGCGGCGCTCAAAAACCTTGAAGACCACGGCTACGTTGTCAGGCGGCAGCTTTATGACAAGCGAGGTCGATTTGCAAAATGTGAGTACACGGTTTACGAGCGTCCGCAGCGGTCTTCTCCACCAACGGGTTCTCCGTCATCGGAAAAGCCGACAACGGACAATCCGTCATCGAGGAATGCGTCAACGGTAAAGCCCACGCTATTAAATACGAATGAAGAAATCATAGAAGAATCAAATACGGACTCTATAAACTATCCATCTATCAATCTTGATAGGATGGATGGGACGGATGAGCGAAGCGAATATGAAGAGCTGATTAAAGAGAACATCGGCTTCGACTACTTGCTCAGAAATTATCACTATGACCGTGACAGGCTTCAAGAAATTGTAGACATTATCTTAGATGTGGTTTGCTCCTGTGCGGAGACAATTCGCATCAACGGCGAAGATATTCCCGTGGCTGTGATTAAATCCCGGTATCTCAAATTGAATGACAGCCACATTGAGTATGTGATCGACTCAATGGCAAAGAACCCATCCGACATTCGGAACATCAGAGCATATCTCCTGACGGCACTCTACAATGCGCCTGTTACGATAGATAATTACTACTCCGCTCTGGTCAACCACGATCTCTACGGGCAGGACAAGTCCTCCCAATAATCACATAAATACGATTGCAGCATAAAAAGCTGCTTGAGCATTGCTCGGAAAGGAAAAACATGAGAAGTGCAAAAGAAACCGGTTGTTTCCCGTATAGCAGCGGTCAGGTCTGCTACATGGAAGTTTCGCCTGACGGAGCTGTTACCCAGTTATCCACGGTTGGCGAAAAACGTTCTGCCTACATAAATGCACAGGCTGGCGTCAGCAAAATCCTTGCAGTGTGGCCGGGACGTTGGCGCAGCGATCTCTTCATCATTGACGATCTGGATGCTTTTTCCGAAAAGCAAAGCCTGTTCGGAAAATACAGATAACTCGGCGGGAAGGAGGATAGCTCGAATGAAAATCTTCTGTCTCAAGGGTGTGCCGCCTTAGCTGAGGCAGCATTCCCGCAATCATTTCAAGGAAAGGAGGTATCACTGCAATGCAGGATGAAGTCAACACCAAGGTTGTTGCAATTATGATCAAGGGCGGCAAAATCTCAGCCGAGATGCTGAAAAAGGCGCTGGACAAGTTCGTTCAGGAGATCGAGAAGGCGCAGAAACAGATGCAGCAGCCCAAAACCTATCGCGGCAAACAGTCCATCAAGCATCTGATGAGCCAGAATGCCGCCATCTCCAACATCGAAGTGACGGACGGCAACATCAAATCCTTTGAGCGGACTGCCAGCAAATACGGTCTGGACTTTGCGCTCAAGAAGGATGTTTCCGTAGAACCGCCCAGCTATCTTGTCTTCTTTAAGGGACGGGATGTTGATGTGATGACCGCCGCCTTCAAGGAGTTCTCTGCCAAGACGGTCAAGCAGAAGGAACAGCCGTCCATCCGGCACAAGCTGGATCAGGAGAAAGCCCAGAGCAAGGCACAGCACAAAGAGAAGGTTAAGGTCAAGACCAAGGATCGGGGTGTGGAGCTGTGAACAAACCCGATGTGAAGAAGCTCATTCTTCTGAACCTTCCGTATGTCTTTGCCTTCTACTTTGCGGATAAAATCGCCGCTGTGTTCCGCCTCGCACCCGGCGCGGCGTTCATCGACAAGCTGACAAACGGCTTTGCCGTGTTCGGCACAGCCTTCGCAAATCCGCTCCCCAGCTTTCATCCCGTTGATCTGCTCATCGGTCTGATTGCCGGTGCGCTGCTCAAGCTGGCGGTCTACGTCAAGGGCAAAAACCGCAAGAAGTTCCGTCAGGGCGAAGAGTACGGCTCTGCCCGCTGGAGTGCATAATTTTAAGTGTAAATGACACATACATGGACGCACAGGAGGTTATGCACATGACTGATTATAGCAAAATTACAGCCCTTTACTCCCGCCTTTCCGTGGGCGACGAGGACAGGGACGGCGGCGAGAGCAACAGCATACAGAACCAAAAAATATTTTTGGAGAACTATGCCAGAGGGCAGCACCTAACCAATATCCGGCACTACATCGACGATGACGAAAGCGGCAGGTTTTTTGACCGTTCCGCCTACTCCCGCATGATGGACGATGTGGAAAACGGGAAAATCGGTGTCTGCATTATGAAAGACCTTACCCGCTGGGGGCGCGACTATCTCC
>ERZ1106941.274-NODE-274-length-81666-cov-20.921028_pt1 | contig 81666 bp, 84 predicted proteins | sample MGYA00403670_ERZ1106941 | MGnify/ENA primary metagenome ERZ1106941 (study PRJEB35170, sample SAMEA104062400) | human gut metagenome | biome: human gut; feature: human-associated habitat; material: faeces | place: Denmark | collected 2012-06-04 ...
GCCGACGGGAAGTACATTCATAATACACCTCATACATATAACTAGACCAAAGCTTGACTCTCACTTTAGCAGATTCGGCAAGCAATGTCAATACAATATGAGTAATGAGATTTATTGAGACTAACGAAGCTAAATATTTGGATATAAAAAAGCCCCTCTTTCGAGGGGCTTGGGGAAAGCAACATTATTGGGATTTTTGCTGTAAATCTTTAATCAAAGCGTTTACACCGCCGGGATTGTTTTTAATGTAAGCGGTATATTCATTGCGGGCGGTGATTGCCAGACTGACGTTTTCGATAATAATGTCAACGATTTTGAATTTGTCACCGTTTTGCTTAACGCGCCAGACGACTTTAGCCGGTTCGCCCTGATCCATCGGGACGTCAGTGTTGACGAATACCTGATTGGCAGAAGTGGAGGGGGAGGTTCCCTTAAAAATGAAACGTTTGCCTTTGAATTCGTCAAAACGCTTAGACCAGGTTTTGATATTTAAATCGCGGTATGCCTGAATGAAATCCTGTCTTTGCTGCGGTGTGGCCGTCTTCCAGTAGCGGCCGAGGACGAACTGGCCGATGAAATTCAGATCCAATGCATTGTTAAACAGTTTTTCAAAACGGGCGTCTTTTTCCGCCTGAGAAATATTGGCGTTAATGATGTCTTCAACGCCGTTTTCGGTTACCTGTTTAACAAAGGCTTCCGCTTTGGCGGCATCGGCAGCCGCATGAGCCGGATTGACATTCAGCAGAAGAGCTGCCGTCAAAATCATAAGAATATTCTTTTTCATTAATTGTAACTCCGAATTACTGATTAGTTATTTTCCATATCCTGGTAAGTCATGTCTTCGTCTTCAATGCCGAAGTCAAAGTCGTAAGCAGCCGTTCCCTGAGCATTTTCATCATTATAACAGCCGGACTGGCCGCGGTTTTGCAGGTAAGCCGAACGCATGGCCGCGTAAAAGTCAACCGAGTTGCGTTCCAGGTCATCCCAAATATCCATGACGGACTCTCTGGTGACGATGCCTGAAACTGCCGCGTATGAGTACATAACTTTGTCTTTGACGTTGGCATCGTTATAAGTTGCCCAGTAGAGCGGATTGAAAGCCGAATCCAAGGCAAGCGAAACAGCGGCGCGCGGGGTGCTCGGGCCGAGAATCGGCAGAATGATGTAGGGGCCGTCTTTAATGCACCATTTGGCCAATGTGCTGTCAAAACCGGCTTTTTTGCGCGGCCAGCCCCAGCCTTCGGCGACGTCATACATGCCGGCCAGTCCCAAAGTCGAATTGACGGCGAACCGGGCCAGGCTCATTCCGCTGTCGGTAAATTCGCCCTGCAACAGATTGTTAGTAGCGTAAAGAGGTTCTTTTAAATTGGCAATAACCGAACTGATGCGATCACGCGCATATTGGTTGGTAATGGCGCGGTAGCCTTCTGCCAGCGGTTTGAGGACATATTTGTCAACCTGGTAGTTGAATTTGAACATTGCCCGGTTGTAAGTTTCAAAAGTATCAGCCTGATCGTGGGTATCGGAAACGGCAGAATGGGTAGAACTGCAAGAGCTGGTTACCAAAACCATGACGGACAAGATAGAGGAGAGAAACACTCTTTTCTGCACGGAAATCCCTTTCTAAAAGCAGCAGGTTATTAATAATTGTCCCAAATATAGCATTATTTTTTTCTAAATCAATAAAATTGTTATTAAAAGGTTAATATCTTTGCAGGTATGCTTATATTGGCAGAGAGGAGAAAAAAGATGTATATTGCCCATATTTCCGATTTGCATATCGGAGACCCTTCCAAACCGGGAGAAGAAAACCTTAAACGCGTTATCGGCGAAATTAACCGTTTCTGCGTTCCGTTTGACTGCGTGCTGGTTACCGGAGACATTGTGCACGGTTCTGCGCGAAAGCATTATGCCGAGGCTTTTGCCCTTTTGAATGAGCTGAAAGTTCCTTACTATCTTATTCCCGGCAACAAAGACGGTACGGATAATTTAATCGGTGCGCTGCGGACGTATTATCCTTTTCATCCGCTTCCGCAGTCTTGCGACGGTTTGCAGTATGTGGTTGACGGTTATCCGCTGCGGCTGGTTGCGGTTGATACTTTTAAGGAGGGAGTTATGAACGGCGCGTTGGATGAAGAACGTTTTCTGTGGCTGAAGAATGTTCTGGCGGATAATCCCGATAAAAAACCGACGGTGGTTATGGTGCATCAGTTTCCGTTTGAAAGCGGTTTGAAGACTTTTGACGGCGGGGCGGAAAACTGGTATGAAAAATTCCGTTATCTGATAAGCGATCACAAAGATACGGTCCGGCTGGTGGCCTGCGGCCATTTGCATAATCCGGTAAGCGGGAATATTGACGGCGTTCCGGTGATTGCGGCGCCGAGTACCAACTGGCGGGCGAAATATGATTTTGTGCCGGCGGAAAATATTGTGGCGGAAGTGCGGCCGCTCGGTTTTTATGTTCATCGATGGGACGCCGGGCAGCTGACCTCTTATCTGGTTCCGGTTGCCGGGTAGCGAATGTTACAAAGCCGTAATCTTTTGTGTTTTGCCTTTGGGAGAAATTTGTCATAGTATCACTTCCAGTTAAAACTTAGACAGAGGAAAATACTATGACAAATAAACCTTCTAAACCGATTAACCTGTTTGATTGTGCAACTTCTCAAAAAGTTATCGGTCAGGAAAATTTTCTGAATGCTTTTAAAACCATTTTGAATCACGGCGGTTATGCCCAGGGGCCGGAAACCCGCGAACTGGATCAGAAACTGGCTGATTATTCCGGAACAAAATTCTGTGCGACCTGCGGTTCGGGCACCGATGCGCTGACTTTGGCGCTGATGGCCTGGGATGTTAAGCCGGGCGATGCCGTTTTTGTTTCTTCCTTTACTTTCGTTGCTTCCGCCGAAGCTCCGGTTTTGCTCGGCGCAACCCCGGTTTTCGTTGATTCAGACCCGAACACTTATAATATGAATCCGAAAGATTTGGAAAAAGCGATTGAAGAAGTTAAAAAAGAAGGCAAACTGAATTTGAAAGCCGTTATTGCGGTTGATATTTTCGGTTCTCCCTGCGATTATGACGCAATTATCGAAATTGCCCATAAGAACGGTATGAAAGTATTGTCTGACTCCTGCCAGTCTTACGGTTCGGTTTATAAAGGCAAAAAGGCCGGTTCGATTGCCGATATGTCCGCTACGTCTTTTTATCCGACCAAGCCGCTGGCCTGCTATGGTGACGGCGGTGCCGTATTTACCAATTCCTCTGAGGAAAATGAGCTGGTTAAGTCCTGCCGTGTTCACGGTATGAGCCCGGAAGACCATTATGATAACGTCCGTCTGGGAATGACCGGCCGTATGAATACTTTCCAGGCTGCCGTTTTGCTGCAGAAACTGAAAGTTTTCGATCAGGAACTGAAAGACCGTGCGCGCGTTGCTTCCCGTTATGACAGCGAATTGAGCAGTTACTTCAGAAAACAGCAGATTTTGAATGGCTGCCAGTCGGCTTATGCTTTGTACACGATTAATTGCGATGATCGTGATGAACTGATGGCTTTCCTGAAAGAAAACGGAATTCCCTGCGGCGCTTATTATCCGCGGCCGGTTCATACGCAGACTGCTTATGCCAAATGGAATACCCGTTCTCTGCCGGTTTGCGAGAAACTGTCCAAGACCGTTCTTTCCATTCCGATGACTCCGTATCTGGATAATGAAGATTTGGATTATGTCATCAGCAAAATGAACGAATTTGCAGCTTCCAAAAACAGCAAAGCAGCTTAAGGCAAAGTTTGTTTAGAGCTTTTAACCAAAAGAAAACCCTCCGGACGGAGGGTTTTCTTTTGGGCTGTTTTTTATATTATTTGTGTTTTCTGGCTTTGTAAAAGAATTCATAAATATGGAGGTAGATAACGCACTGAACGACGGTGAATATGGCCGTGAATACGGCGCGCAATAACCAGGAATTGGCCGAAAGCATAAAAATGACAAACGGAAGCAGACCGTAAACAATAAAGCAAATCAGAAAAATGCGCAGATAGTTGTCTTTGGTGTGAAAGAAGGTAAGGGTAATGGAGGCGTTGCGTCCGATGACGGCGGAGACCCAGGCCAGCGCTGGGATATAAAAGATGACGGTCAGGAAGAGGAACATTCCTCCGTATAAGGCATAGCGGAAAGTGTTGGAAGCAATGAAATTGGTCCACATTTCACGGATGTGGGGATAAATTTCCAGCGGATTTAACAGCCAGAGAAAAAACAAAACCGCCGTTTCCAGCAGCATGAGACTGGCGAATGCCAGCAAGCTGATGGTGATGATGCGTACCAGAGCGTTAATAAATTCCGGCTTGGAAAATAATTTCTGCCGGTTGAAATAAACCCGGACAAAAATGAAATAGAACAGATAGGTGTAAAGAAGATAAAATGCGCCGCCCAACAGGTTGTCCGCCAGATTGAAACCGCCGAGCATGTATATTCCCAAAAAGGAGAAAATACAGAAAAGGCTCAAGATGCGGTAATGTTCCAGCATGTAGCGGAAGCTGTTGCGGAAAACATCAAAGACAGGCAGGCGGTTAGACATGGTCAGCTCCTTACTTATAGAAAAACGATAAGTTCATCTTAATCCAATTATAAAGGAAATCTATTTTAAAATGATTTCTTGTGTATTGTTCGTGAGGCAATGAAAAACCCCTCGGTGAGGAGGGGTTTGACGAGAATAACTATTTGCCTTCGGCGGCTTTTTTCTTTTCCATAAATTGTTCCAGCCAGTGGATGTTGTATTGGCCGTCGATATATTCCGCCTGGGAAATAATTTCCTGATGAAGCGGAATGGTTGTTTTGACGCCTTCAATAACAAATTCTTCCAAAGCCCGGCGCAAACGCATCAGTGCGGCATTGCGGGTTTTGCCGTGAACAATCAGTTTGGCAATCATGCTATCGTAGAACGGCGGAATGCTGTAGCCGGAGTAGATTTCCGAATCAACGCGGATACCCAGCCCCCCGGGTGCGTGCCATTCGGTAATTTTACCGGGGCAGGGAACGAAAGTTTCCGGGTCTTCGGCATTGATACGACATTCAATGGCGTGGCCGTGGAAAGTGATGTCATCCTGCGTGTAGCCGAGGGCGGCACCGCTGGCAATGCGGATTTGTTCGCGGACGATATCTATGCCGGTAATGGCTTCGGTAATCGGATGTTCTACCTGAAGACGGGTATTCATTTCCATGAAATAAAAGCGGCCGTCTTCATAAAGAAATTCCAGTGTTCCCGCGTTGGTATAGCCGATTTTTTCAATCGCTTTACGGACAATTTCGCCGATTTCCTGCCGCTGCTGGCTGTTTAACGCCGGAGAGGGACATTCTTCGATAACCTTTTGATTGCTGCGCTGGATAGAACAATCGCGTTCGCCGAGGTGAACAACGTGTCCGTATTTGTCTGCCAGAATCTGCATTTCGATGTGGCGCGGTTTCTGGAGATATTTCTCCATATAAACGACGTCGCTGGTGAATGCGGCTTTGGCTTCGGCGCGGGCCATGGTGTAGGCTTCTTTCATTTCGTCGTCGTTAAAGGCGATTTTCATGCCCTTGCCGCCGCCGCCGGCAGTTGCTTTGACAATGACCGGATAGCCGATTTTGTTGGCCCATTCAATGGCCATTTCCACGCTTTCCAGCGCCGGAGAGCCGGGAGTTACCGGAATGCCTGCTTCCTGAGCGACTTTGCGGGCGGTAATTTTATCGCCCATCAGGCGCATCTGGTCTGCCGTCGGCCCGATGAAAGTAATGCCGTGCTTTTCGACCATTTCAGCAAAGTCGGCGTTTTCCGACAGAAAACCGAAACCGGGGTGAATGGCATCGGCGCCGCTGATAAGCGCGGCGGAAATAATTGCCGCTTTGTTTAAATAAGAATCGGTCGAACGGGCGGGCCCGATACAGACCGCTTCGTCGGCCAGACGGACGTGCATGGCGTTCGCGTCGGCTTCAGAATGTACGGCAACCGTGCGGATGCCCATTTCGCGACAGGCGCGATGAATACGAAGGGCAACTTCGCCGCGGTTGGCAATCAGTACTTTTTCAAACATTATGATTTCCCTAAAAAGTTATTCAATAATGATTAACGGTTCGCCATATTCAACCGGATCGCCGCCGGAAACCAAAATTTTGGTAACTTTACCGGCCATGTGGGCTTTAACCGGGTTGAAAGTTTTCATGGCTTCAATCAGGCAAACAGTGTCACCGGCGCTGACAGTGTCGCCGACTTTAACATAATCAGGGGAATTCGGATCGCTGGAGAGGTAAACAACGCCGACCATCGGAGATTTGACTGCGCCGGGAAGTTTGGCATAGTCTTCTTCCGAAACCGGGGCAGCGGGAGCCGGAGCAGCCGGAGCAGCAGGCTGCGGCATGACAGGAGCCGGTGCAAATGCAGGCGGTACGGGAGCCGGGTGGACCGGCGGAAGCGGTGCCGGATGCGGCAATTCTCTGGTCAGGCAGATGCGGCAGCCTTCATCTTCATATTCAAGTTCGGTGAGGTTGCTCTTGTCAAGAATTTCAGCTAGTTTGCTGATGACTTTGGTATCCAGGGGATTAGACATATTGTTATTCTCTCTTTCGAAAAATTATTAAAATTTTATCAATCTTAGACCTGAATTATTACCGCCTATTTTGCAAAAAAACAACAAAAATATTACTTTTTTGCTCTTTTTGCATAAAAAACGGGCAAAAATGACTATTTTTGTGTAAAATGTGAATAAGTTGTCCGCACCTTTCAAAATCGATTGCCGGATTATGTTCTTATTCTCGCAAAGATAGAAACCATACGGCACGGATTATGCATTCGGGCTATGCTGTTCAAAGCGAAGGGAGAAAAAATGGAAAATTATTTATGGCTGGTTTATGCCTTGTTGTCGGCGGTTGCGGCAGCAATGGTCAGCGTGTTCGGAAAAATCGGTCTGCAAGGACTGGATGCTCATACGGCAACAGCGGTAAGAGCCGTGATTATGGCTGCTTTTTTGGCGGCCGTGGCCGTTTTTCAGCGCCGCTGGGAGCATCTGCCGGAGCTTTGGGCCGACAAAAGAGCAATGACCTTTATTCTTTTGAGCGGCGTGGCGGGAGCGTTGTCCTGGCTGTTTTATTTTACGGCATTAAAATACGGCAAGGTTTCCCAAGTGGCCCCGGTGGACAAGTTGAGCGTCGTTTTGGCGGCCACGGCGGCGGTTGTTTTTCTGCATGAGACGGTTTCCGCGATGAGTGCGGCGGGGATCGGGCTGATTACGGCAGGGATTATTCTGGTGGCGTTGGGATAAAATAAATGGCACAGATTTTGCATATAGTTTCTCAGATGAATCTTTAAAGGAATTTACAAATGGCTTTAAGCAGTTTTACTCCCTCGGTTACCGGTATGTCGGCACAGGCACATGCGCTGGAGACGGTGAGCACGAACTTTGCCAATATGCGGACAGTCGGTTATAAGCCGAATGAAACCATGTTTAACACTTTGCTGGGCAGCACGCCGAACTTTAACAACACGGTGGATGAGCTCAGCTCCAGCCGGGTGAATATCAACGGTGTCAGCTATTATGACCGGACGCTGGTCAACAAACAGGGAACGATTACCGCCACCGGCAACAGCTATGACGTGGCGATTAACGGTGAAAACGCATTTTTTGAGGTTAAGGATTCCGGCGGCAATATTTATTATACCCGGGCCGGCGATTTTACGACTCTGACCCAGAACGGCCGGACTTATCTGGTGACCGGAAACGGTTATAAGGTTCAGGGCTTTCCGGCCTCCGGCAACGGATTTGGTTCGACACCGACGGATATCGAAATCGTTTATCAGGAAAAAATTCCTTCGGTGCCGACAACCAAGGCCGAAGTGGTGGCCAATGTTCCCGCCGACGGGGTTGACAGCAGCGCATACAGCATTACCGTTTATGGGCCGAATAATGACGGCCGGACGATGAATATGGTCTTTTCTAAAGTTGAGGGAAAGGTCAATACCTGGGAAATAAACTTTAATATTGAAGACGGAACGGTGACGGGCGGTCCGGTTGAGGCTGTCTTTAATGCCGACGGCACATTGCTGAGCCCGAAAAACATTGACGTTTCGGTCGCTTGGGATGACGGCAGCAGCAACAATGTTAATATTGACATTGCAAATATGACGCAGTATGCGGGCGGAACCGGAATTACCAAAGTTGATCAGGACGGTGCGCCGAGCGGAAATTTTGTTAAAAGTTATATTGACGAAAATGGCGTGGTTAAGGCCTCGTACAGCAACGGAAACGAACTGGTTTACGGCAAGTTGGCGCTGGTCGGTTTTGAATCGGCGGATAATCTGATTCCGGTAAACAATACGTTGTTTGAGGCCAGCAATGATACCGGTGCCAGCCATTATGTCAACGGGCCGGACAAAAATATCGCTAACCTGCTGCAGCCGCAGGCGGTTGAATCTTCTGCGGTTAACGTAGAGAGCGAGTTTGCCAAGATGATTGTCGTGCAGCGGGCCTATTCGCTGAATACGCAGTCGTTTACCGCTAATAACGAGATGTTGCAGACGATTGTCAATCTGAAAACATAGTCGGTTTCTGCAGGAAATCTGAGAAAGCAGCCGTTATTTGTGTTGACAAAAACGGCTGCTTTTTTGTATATAATAGGTATCTTTTATTCATTGGACAGGCAGAATTGATGAAAAATTTTCGGAAAAATCCGGCGTCTTTGCGTTTTATGAAGACGTTTTTGACTGCGGCGGAACGGTTGGCGGCCGCAGTTCACCGTGACGAATCGGATAAATCGCCGTTTTTTGTTTACAGCAAGGAGATGTCTGCGGTTTATCCCGCATTGGAAAATCTGGCTTGGGAGCTTAAGGTTCATCACGGGGCGGGTATTGATATTCCGGCGGCAGAAGGGGCGGAGCCTTTTGAATTGAGTGCCGCTTTTCCGGTTCTGCTGGAAAAAACGTCTTCTGAGATGAAACGGATTTATCCGCAGGTATGTCCCTGGTATGACAGTGCGCGGCCGTCCGTGCCGCAGCAGTTGGAAACCGTGTGGAATCATTTGCAGGAAGAGCCGGTGTCGGCATTGGACAAATACTGGCTGCAGAACAGTTTGCGTTTGTCGCTGGAAGAAATCAGAACCAAACAGGAAGTTTTAAAACAGCAGATGTATGACGCGATAGAAAATCGTTCACTGCCGCAGCAGGTGGCCGGTGTTATGGAAAGTGTCGGTTATGTGGTGGATGAGGATCAGGACGATGAGATTGCCGATATTCTGTATGACGTGGGCGATACTTTTCTGAACGGCAACCGCCATGTTGACAGTTCGCAAGTAACGATGAGCGTTTGGGACAAACTGCAGAAAAGCTGGGCAATCAGTGATGTCGAACAGCGGCTGTTATGGCCGTTGGCACGGCCGATGGCCGAATTGGGCAAAGTTATCCGGGCAACGCAAAAGAAAATGGCTGTTCTTAATTATCCGGCGCGTTATTTGTCCGAGCAATTGCGAAATCTGGGAGAAATTCCGTCGCATGAGGCTGCCAATAATATGATTTATCCGTCGGTGTCTTCGGAAGAAAATTCCGGACTTTTTTGGGCGGACGGGGAAACTCTGCCCAGTTATTTGAGCCCTTATCTTGACGATGCCTCCTTTCAGAAAGTCAATGCCGAAGGCGTTCGCTGGAAGCAGTATGAAAAGCAGGGCGATGTTCTTCAGCTGCCGGAATGGCGTGAGAATTTTAAGGCGGTTCTCGGAGACTGGTGCCAGATGCTGTCAGAAGATGTCGAACAGTTTCAAGGGCAAATCAGACATTATTTTGAGGGGGAACAAAGGCGCAGGGAAGCCGTTGAAGATGGTGACGTTGTTTCGGGCAGAAATGCGGAAGACGAAAAACGCTTTAAAGAGGAAAGCCTGAGTTTTGCCGGAAAGTTGGCGGCCGCTTCGGCGGCGGCGGAAAAATATGCCGGCGTTATTCTTAATGATTCCGGCATCGGTCAAAAGACGCTGGCAAAAATTTCCGCCGACAAAGACTGGAGTGAAGACGACTACCGGCTTTTGTTTCATCTGGCGGAAAATTTTGAAAATAACTATCATGAGCATGAAGGGCAGCTGCCGGTCAGCGCAGAGGAAGGAAACGAGCGGTTTTTTGAGGCTTTTGCAATGCTGCCGCCCAGTCCGGAGAAACATGAGATGATGAAGTTAATGCTGTCAAATTTTGCCGACCGGCAGTTAAGCATTGACGGCGAAATTGAAATGCTGAGCGAGGATTTTATTTCTTTGGCAGAAGAAATGCAGGCGGAAAAATATGATTTGCTGGAAGATTTTGTCGGGAGCGGGATGGAACTGTATCCCGAACTGCGCCGGCTGGGACAGGAAAAGCTGGCCGGGGATATCAGCTATTGGGTCAGCGGCAATTATGTTATTCCGTTTTATATGGAGTTGATGTCGGCTCCCGGTTCCTGTGACGAAATGCTGCGTGAAATTGACGGTTATGAATCGTTTTCGCCGGAAGCGCAGGGATTTCTGCGTTCCTTAATCGGGGCGTATAAAGATATGGTGCTGCCGCTTCATCAGGAAAGCAAGCAAAATCTCGGCCAGGTATGGGCATTGAATGCGGGAGCGATAAATGATGATAATCCGCTGGCGGGAATTGTCCGCGATTATAAGGAAGTGCTGCTGCGGGAGATGGACTTGGGCGAGAATCGCCGACTGTTGGAAAATACTTATGAGAGCGAAGATAAAATTTATCGCGATTATCGGCATTACCGGCAGGAGCGTGAAAAATTCACGGTTTCCGATAAAGCTTTGAAACAGGCTTTAATGCAGCTGTTGTCGGCTCACCGCTAGGTTTTGATAATTTTTTTTTGAATAATATCATTTTTAGCTAGACAAGCCGAAAAATATGTTTTATAAACTCTCTCGTTGACCGATGCTCGGGTAGCTCAGTTGGTAGAGCAGAGGACTGAAAATCCTCGTGTCGGCGGTTCGATCCCGTCCCCGAGCACCATTCAAAAAACCTCCCTTGCGGAGGTTTTTTTGTATCCGGCATTATTGCGGCGTCATTTCTGAGATGTTGCCGTTTTGATTTATCCATATTGTTTTTGTGCGGAACCCGACGGGGAAAAGCGCTTTTACCGATGTCAATGCTTTGGTTTTTCTGTGTTTGCCGGAAATGGGAAATATTTAAAAATTTTTTTCGGAAAGGCGGCGTATTCTTTCAAATATAAATATTTTTTTAACTTATTGATTATATACAGAAAATAATAATTTAACTTGAAAGGAACGACTATGAAAAATTCAAACATCACGTTAAACGAAAATGCAATTCGCGAAGCAGCTTATTTCATTTGGAAGAACAACGGCTGCCCGGCCAACACCAGCCTGCAGGACTGGAATGCCGCAATTAATCAGCTGACTTCTCTGGCAACTTTGAACAGCGCTGCCAAAAGCATTTCTTCCAGCAGCAAGACTTCTTCCAGCAAAACACTGGCCAGCAAAGCTTCTGCTTTGGTTAAGAAGACCTTGGTCAAGACTGCTTCCAAAACAACCAAGAAAAAATCTTCCAAATAATTTTTCTTTTGGTAAACGAAAGGCTCCGTATGCGGAGCCTTTTTTCATAGAAAATTAAATATTTAGTTGTATGTTGGTTTCATTATGAAAACAGAAGGAAACGACCATGACACAATTTGATGAAAAAACTATTCGCGAAACGGCTTATTATATTTGGAAGAACAACGGCTGTCCGGCTAACAGCAGCACTCATGACTGGAATGCGGCGATTGAACAGCTGGAACAGAGAGATGCTTTGAGTACGGCCAAGCAGATTTCGTCGGTTTACAAAGCGGCTTATCTGGCTTCCCGGATTAAGGCGGATGCGAAGAAAAAAGACAGTTTGCAACTGATGCGTAAAATTATTTTGAAATAGTTTTGGCAGACGCAGTATTAAACCCGGCATTGTCCGGGTTTTTTATGGAAAAAGTTCAATTGTTGTTTGCAACTTGCCGCAGCTCGGTTATGTTGGCTTATCTTGAAGGAGGTTGTTATGGATATTTTGCTGAACGGAATTTTGTGGGCATTTCTTCGCCGCTGGTATGGCGGGCTGGAATTTAAGATACAATTGCTGAACAAGCGTTTTGTGAAAACGATTGTCATGGTGACGGCAATGACTGCGGTTTTGGTTTATGACTGGTCATCGCCTAAGTTAATAGCGATATCTCTGCTTTATGCTTTATGGATTCAATTTCAGTTTTGGAGCCGCGCGGTGGGAGCTATTTTGGACTGCGGCCGCAATCATACGCAGACGAAAAGAAATTATAACCGCTGGTATGTTCGGCCGCTGAACTGGTTTTATCGGGCAGAGCGCAAAGACACACGCTATAAGAAGAGTTATGATTTTTGGTTTTCGGAGATGCGTTACGGTTTCCCGATGATTGCGGTGTGGGGTGTGAATGCTTTATTGATCCGTTTCGGCATTATGCCGGAAGAACAGAGCTATGCCGGGCTGATTGTTATCGGTTTGCTGTCCGGTCCGGTTTATTTCGGCAGTTATAAGCTGTTTGATCATCATAATGAAATGTATTGTCTGCCGGCATGGATCGGTCAGTCAAAAAATTTGTCGGAGATTGTTTTCGGCTTTATTTTCGGTGCCGGTTTGTGGTTGACCGTTTACGGCTGGTAAATCTGACTTAAGCTGATCAGACCCCGGTTTTCCGGGACTTTTTTTGTCTAAAATTTATTTGCTCCGGCTATGAAAGTATGATATAATAAAATTACAGTTTATATTTTGTTGTTTTATTATGATGTTTAACCGACTGTTGCAAAACGGGGATTCATCATAAATTTTAACGTGAATTAAATTAATCGTAATCATAAAAATTTTATCGTATGAAACTCCTTATTCTTTTTGTTTTGCTTATTGCCTTTTCGGTTCTTTGTTCAATGATTTTTACCAACCCCAACAAGCATTCCAAATGTTGTGAAGCTCCGGCAGATCAACCGATTATCGGAATTTTCGGCGTTTGTTTGTATTTGCTGGGAATGGCAATTCTGGTGGCTGCTTTTAATTATGGAGCGTTTGTCGGCTGGACGGCCGTTATCGTGTGGTTCGGGGTTTATTTTTCCGTCTGGTATTATATTAAGCGGGAACAACGCGAATATAAACGCCGGTTGGAGCTTGAACGAAAAAGGCAGCAACGGGCAGAGCAAATTCGCCGCTGGTTGTAAAAGTCATAAAAAAAGCTTTCGGATTTCCGAAAGCTTTTTTTATGACTATTTTTTGGCTGCGATAATTTTCAATGCGTCTTCCAAGGTGAGCTCCCTGTCTTTAAACTCACGGGGAATGGCATAATTGTTTTTGCCGCATTTGATATAGGGGCCGTAACGTCCGCTTAAGACGGTGATGTCGGCTTTGTCTTTGGGATTTTGTCCCAGAATTTTTCCGGCCGGCCGCTCAGCCACGTTTTTCAAAATTTCTTCGGCGCGTTCCAGCGTTATGTTGAAAATGTTGTCATTGCCGGTCAGCGATTTGGATTTGTTGCCTTGTTTCAGATATTGGCCGAATTTGCCGATATTGGCTTCAATGCCGTTGCCGAGCTGGCGGGGGAGGGAAGCCAGAATCAAAGCCTGTTCCGGGGTTACGTCTTCCGGTTTGAGATTGCGGGGCAGCGCAACGCGTTTGGGTTTTTCCGTGGTGGCGGTGGCATCTTCGCCGAGCTGAATGTAAAAACCGTAAGGCCCTTTCTTAAGGTAAACCTTTAAGCCGTTGAGTTCGCCCATTGTTTTGTCTTCCGGATTGGGAGCTTTCGGCGTGTCGCTGCTCATTTCTTCGGTGACGTCGGTCAGCGGTTTGGTATATTTGCACTCCGGATAATTGGAGCAGCCGAGGAAGGCGCCGAATTTGCCGAGTTTGATGCTCAGACGTCCTTTGCCGCATTCCGGGCAGATTCTGGGGTCGGAACCGTCCTCGCGCGGAGGAAAGAGGTGATAAGACAAAACTTCGTCAATCTTTTCAATAACTTCGCTGATTTGCAACGGCTGGACGGCGTCTATGTTTTTGATGAACTTGGTCCAGAAACCGCCGAGCAGTTTTTTCCATTCCATTTCGCCGTTAGAGATATCGTCGAGATATTCTTCCAGCTGGGCGGTGAAGTCGTATTCAACATATTTTTTGAAGAAGTTTTCAAGAAAAACGGTAACGATGCGTCCGCGGTCTTCCGGAATGAAACGCAACTTTTCAACCCGTACATATTTACGGTCCTGCAAAACGGCGATAATCGAAGCATAGGTTGACGGACGGCCGATGCCGAGTTCTTCAAGTTTTTTGACCAGGCTGGCTTCGGTGAAACGCGGCGGCGGCGTGGTGAAATGCTGTTCGGGGCGGATTTCGCCCTTGGTGACGCTTTCGCCGGTTTCAACGTTCGGCAAAATGCGGTTTTCGTCATCTTCGTCGCTGTCGTCTTTGCTTTCGACATATAATTTAAGGAAACCGTCGAAGTTAATGACCTGTCCGTTGGCACGGAGAACAATTTTTCCGTCGGCTGAGGTGGCGTCAACGGTTACCTTGTCCATAATTGCCGGGTTCATCTGGCAGGCGACGGTGCGTTTCCAAATCAGTTCATAGAGCTTGTGGGCGTCGGAATCCAGCTTGGTTTCCAGTTTTTTCGGCGTCTCGTCAACATGGGCGGGACGGATGGCCTCGTGCGCTTCCTGCGCGTTTTTGGATTTGGTTTTATATTCCTTGGCCGTTTTGGGCAGATAAGCTTCACCGAAATATTTCAAAATAGCGGCGCGGCAGGCTTCAATCGCTTCTTTGGAAAGGTTGACCGCGTCAGTACGCATATAGGTAATTAAGCCTTCTTCATAGAGCTTTTGGGCAATCTGCATGGTTTTCTTGGCGCTGAAACGCAGTTTGCGGGCCGCTTCCTGCTGCAGAGTGGAAGTGGTGAACGGCGGTGCCGGATATCGGTTGGTCTTTTTACGTTCGACGTTGGAGACGGCAAAGTCCTGCGCTTCAATCTTTGCTTTGGCATCAAGGGCTTTGGCCTCTGTATTTAAGTCGAATTTTTCGAGTTTTTTGCCGTCAAGAGTAATCAGGCGGGTTTTTATCAAAGCCTGGGTTTTGGTGATTAAATCGGCATCGACGGTCCAATATTCTTCGGCCTTAAATTTCTCAATTTCGGTTTCGCGGTCGCAAATCAAGCGCAATGCGACAGACTGAACGCGGCCGGCGGATTTGGAACCGGGAAGTTTGCGCCAGAGAACCGGCGACAGAGTAAATCCGACAAGGTAGTCCAAAGCGCGGCGGGCCATGTAGGCCGAAACCAGATTGTTGTCAATCTGCCGCGGATTTTTGATGGCTTCGGTGACGGCGGATTTGGTAATTTCATGAAAAACGACGCGCTCGATTTTTTTGTCTTTGATCTTTTTGCGGGCGGTTAGTTCCTCCAGAATGTGCCAGGCAATGGCTTCTCCTTCTCTATCCGGGTCGGAGGCGAGGACAATCGTGTCGGCATCTTTAACCGCGGCGATAATATCATTCAGGCGTTTTTTGCCGCCGGGGCTGAGTTCCCATGTCATGGCGAAGTCTTCGTCAGGATTGACCGAGCCGTCTTTGCTGGGCAAGTCGCGGATGTGGCCGAAGCTGGCAAGAACTTTGTAATCGCTGCCGAGGTATTTGTTAATGGTTTTGGCTTTGGCGGGTGATTCCACAATAACTAATTTCATAACCTTACTTCCATCTTTACTTAATTAACGCGACTTTGTTGCCGATCTGGCGCTCAATCCGCCCTTCCATTTCCAACTCCAACAGCCGGAGCGAGACGGCGGCCGAATCCAGACCGGAAACCCGGATAAGTTCGTCCACATAAACGCCGGCAGGGGTCAGCAGGCTGAGAATGTCCGTTTCCCGATCCGGCGATGCGGTGTCTGGAATATCGGCAGTTTTTGATTCTTTGTCAAGAGGTTTAACAAATAAATCCGTTTGAACGGGACGGGGTGTCCGAGGAATTTTCCGGCGGGCGTCCGCGCTCAAGACATTAAGAATGTCTTCGGCATTTTCAACCAGAAAGGCGCCGTCTTTTATCAGTTTGTTGGGGCCGGCGGAACGCTCGTCGGTGGGAAAACCGGGAACGGCAAAAACGTCACGTCCCTGTTCCAATGCCAGCCGGGCGGTTATCAGCGAACCGGAATGCAGCGAAGCTTCGACGACCAATGTGCCGTCGGTGAGAGCGGAAACAATGCGGTTACGGCGGGGAAAGTTGCCTGCCGACGGTTCGGTTCCGAGCGGAAATTCGGAAATAACGGCACCTTGCCCGGCAATTTGTTCGCAGAGCTTTTGGTTTTCGGCAGGATAGGCGATATCAATGCCGGTTCCGAGGACGGCAACGGTGCTTCCGGTGCGGTTCAGGGCGAACATTGCGCCTTTGTGTGCCGCGGTATCGATGCCGCGCGCCATGCCGGAGACAATCATAATCCCCTGAGAGGTCAGCTCACAGGAAATTTGCGAAGCCAGTTTACGGCCGTTGAGCGAAGCGTTGCGGGCTCCGACGATTGACAGGCTGAGCGGCTGCCGCAGACAGTTTATCTGTCCCCTCACATAGATGACGGGCGGAGCGTCTTCTGCGGCGCGAAGGTTTTCGGGATATTCCGGGTCGTCAAAGGCGAGGAGCCTGGTATTTTGGCGGCGGGCGAGTTCGAATTCTTTTTGAGCGGCCGAACGCGAAAAAGTACGCCTGCCGGCAGGAAGAGCCGCCAAAGCGGCTTCTGCCGAGCCATATTGCCGCAACAGTTTGTAGAAAGTGACGGGGCCGATGTTTGCAGAATTAATCAGCTGAATGTAATCAAGTATTTTGTTTTCGGCCGCCATCGACAGTTATTTCTTCTTGAAGCTGATTTTGCTTTCTTCGCCTTTGGCCAGACGGACTATGTTGGCGCGGTGGCGCAGCAAAACGAGCAGGGCGATGGCCGTATAAAAGATGGTATAAGTCGGCTCTACCAAAAAGAAAGCATAAACAGGCGTGGCGATTGCCGCGGTGATGGCCGAAAGGGAAGAATAGCGGGTGATGACGGCACAAACCAGCCAGGTGGCCAGAGCCAGCAGGGCAATCTGGGGATTGGTTGCGAGAATAAAGCCGAAAGTGGAGGCAACGCCTTTGCCGCCCTTGAATTTCAGCCAGACGGGAAAGTTATGTCCGACAACGCCGGCGGAACCCGCAATCAGTCCGGCAATAACATTAACCTGGGTCATGTTGCCGAGAAAGACGTAATCAGCCGCCGGAGCAAGGCTGGCGGCAACAAAGGCAGCGATACCCGCTTTGGAGGCATCAAGCAGAACGGTGAGCAAGGCCAAGTCTTTGCGTCCGGTGCGCAGAACATTGGTGGCGCCGATGTTGCCGGAGCCGATTTTGCGGATGTCGCCGAGGCCGGCCAGACGGGTCAGCACCAGTCCGAAAGGAATTGAACCCAGAAGATAACCGCCGAGCGCGCAGAGTGCAAATATTGAAGTAATTGTCATTGTTAATGGCCTATTCTGTTGTTAAAACTGCACTTAATTGTTAAACGCATCGTAACGAATTTTCAACCTTATTTTTGTAACATGTGCATGGAGTGATTGATAATTTCTGCATAAAAGCTGAAATTTGTTGATGACAAGAGAATAAAAACAGTTAATATGAGGAAAACTGTTCATAAACTGGAAAAGGTAATGAAACCAATCTATAAACGAATTTTGCTGAAGCTGTCGGGCGAAGGGCTGATGGGAGACAAAAACTTCGGAATGTCTGCCGAGGTTATCCAGCGTCTGGCCGGGCAGATTAAAGAAGTGCATGACAACGGCGTGCAGATTTGTCTGGTTATCGGCGGCGGCAATATTTTCCGCGGTGCAAAAGAAGCCGTCAACGGCATGAACCGCACGGTGGCCGATCAAATCGGCATGCTGGCAACGGTGATGAATGCGCTGTCAATGCAGAACGCGCTGGAAAAAATCGGAGTGAGCGTCAGGGTTATGTCGGGTATTCATATTCCCGATGTCTGCGAAAATTATGTTTATCGGCGGGCTCTGCGGCATTTGGAAAAGAATCGGGTAATTATTTTTGCCGGCGGAACGGGAAATCCTTACTTTACGACCGATACGGGAGCTGCTTTGCGCGCTTCCGAAATGCAGTGCGATGCTTTGTTCAAGGCAACGCAGGTGGACGGCGTTTATGACAGCGATCCGCGGCAAAATTCCGGTGCGCAGCGCTATACGGCCGTTACTTATGACGAGGTTATCAACCGGCAGCTGAAAGTGATGGACACGGCTGCGGTTGCCTTGGCGCGAGAAAACAATATTCCGATTATCGTGTTTGCCCAAAAAGGCGATCAGGCGCTGGCCGATGCCGTTTCGGGACAGGGAAATTTTACAATCATTAAGCAAGAGGTATGAAAGATATGGCTGATTTCAGTGAGATTAAAAGCGACAGCAAAAGCAGAATGGATAAAACCATTGAAACATTAAGAGGAGATTTCGGAAGCCTGCGGGCCGGCCGGGCTCATGTCAGCCTGCTGGACGGCATTATGGTTGAGGCTTACGGTTCAATGACGCCGTTGTCTCAGGTGGGAACGGTCAGCGTGCCCGATCCGCGGACGCTGTCTATCAGCATTTGGGACCGCAGCCTGGCCAAGGCGGTTGACAAAGCGCTGCGCGAATCCGATTTGGGGCTGAATCCGGCATCCGACGGCCAGCTTATCCGTATTCCCATTCCGCCGTTGAGCGAAGAACGCCGCAAGGAACTGGTTAAAATCGCCGGCAAATACGCCGAGCAGAATAAAGTGGCTATCCGCAACATTCGCCGCGATGCGCTGGACGATGTCAAAAAACTGAAAAAAGACAATCAGATTTCCGAGGACGAAGAAAAACGCTTTGAAAACGAAATTCAGAAGCTGACGGACGAATCAATCAAAAAGATAGAAGAAATGCTGTCTGCCAAGGAAAAGGACATTTTGCAGGTTTAAACCGGGTGGCCGGCGTTTTGCCGGATCCGGAGTTTGAATAACGACATATTATCTTAAATTCAAGGTTTTAAGTTTTGACTAAGGAAGACAACAGTTTAACGCATATTGCGATAATTATGGACGGGAACGGCCGCTGGGCGACCAAACGGGGGCTGCCGCGTTCGATGGGACATAAAAAAGGTGCCGAGACGGTGAAAGAAATTACCCGTGCCGCCGGAGAACTGGGGGTCAAATATCTGACGCTTTATGCCTTTTCGACTGAAAACTGGCAGCGCAGTCCCGATGAGGTGGAAACACTGATGGGGCTGTTGCGCCAATATTTGAAAAGCGATTTGCAGGAACTGCAGAAGAACAATGTCCGCATCCGTTTTATCGGCGAGCGTGACATGCTGGCTCCGGATATTACGGCGGCAATGGCCAAGCTGGAGGCTGATACGGCGGGCAATGACGGTTTGACGCTTTGCGTGGCTTTAAGCTACGGGTCGCGGCAGGAAATTGTCAGCGCAGTCAAAAAAGCGGCGGCATTGGTTAAAAAAGGCGATTTGCAGGCGGAGGATATTGACGCCAAAATGTTTTCCGAAATGCTCTATACCCAGGCGATGCCGGATCCTGATCTGGTTATTCGCACCAGCGGCGAACAGCGCGTCAGCAACTATCTGTTATGGCAGATTGCTTACAGCGAGTTGTTCTTTACCAAAACGTTATGGCCTGATTTCAATAAAGATGAGCTGACAGCCATTATTAATGACTTTAAAACCCGGGAGAGAAGATATGGAAAAAACTAAAGCGGCGGCAATCGTGAAGAGAATCGTTACGTCTCTGATTTTGGCTCCGGTTGTTTTGTGGGCCGTTTATTGCGGTTCGCCGGTGATTAATCTTCTGGCTCTGACGGGCGGGGCTTTGCTGGCCTGGGAGTGGGCGGCAATGGTTCCCAACGGCAAGGCTTCGGTTTACGGCATTATTTATACGGTTTCCGTTGCAACGGCGGTTTTGACAAGCAGTGCACCGGTTATTGCGACGGTTATTCTGGCAGCAACACTGCTGGTTTGGCTTAAGGCCGGGGAGGAGAAACACCGCCGCCTGCTGACGTTGGGGGTTCCTTATATTTCGCTGGGCATCGGTTCTCTGGTCTGGCTGTTTAATCTGGTGGGGGCTTATACGACGATCTGGTTCGTTTTGGTTATCTGGAGTGTGGATATCGGCGGTTATCTGGTCGGTTCCAATGTTAAAGGTCCGAAACTGGCGCCGAAAATCAGCCCGAACAAAACCTGGTCGGGGCTGCTCGGAGGAATGGTGTTTGCGGCTGCCGTCAGCGTCGGCTATTCGCACTGGCTGGGCAGTCAGCAGGCTTATTTGGCTTTTGCCCTGTTCGGTATGATTATTGCCGTGGTTGAGCAGATGGGCGATTTAATCGAATCGTCAATAAAACGGCATTTGGGATTGAAAGATTCCAGTAATTTGATTCCGGGACACGGCGGAATTTTTGATCGGATTGACGGCATGATTTTTGCTGCGCCGTTGGTCGCCTTAGTGTTAAGATATGGTTTCTTATTATTTTAAGGTATGGAAAAATGGATTGGTTAGTTAATACGGTATATTATGTCGTTCCCTTTATCGTTTTACTGGGAATTTTGGTTTTTGTTCATGAATTCGGCCATTTTATCGTGGCGCGGCTGACGGGTGTTCAGGTTGAGGCTTTTTCTATCGGTTTCGGCAAGACACTGTGGAGCAGGAAAGATGCCAAGGGAACCACCTGGAAAATTTCGGCCGTTCCTCTGGGGGGGTACTGTCAGTTTCTGGGCGATGCCGACGCTTCTTCCTCAACGGCCGACGAAAAGGCGGAAGAGCTGAGCGAGGAACAGAAAAAGGTTGCCTTTCCTTATCAGAATCCGTTTAAAAAACTGGCAATCGTGCTGGCCGGTCCGGGAGCAAATTATCTGTTTGCGATTGTTGTTTTTGCGGCAATCTTTTATTTTGTCGGCAAAATTGCTTTTCCGCCGGTGGTCGGCGAGGTTTTTAAAGACAGTGCCGCCGACGCGGCGGGGATTATTCCCAATGACCGCATTTTGACGATTAACGGCCATAAGATTACTTATTTTGAAGACATCCGCAAAGAAGTCGATTTAATTACCGACGGCCGCGCTACGGTTGAGCTGTTGCGCGACGGGAAAAAGATGACGCTGACTTTTCCGTTGAAAGAAATTGAAGTTCAGGAATATGACGGACAAACCTCCAAGCGTCCGATGCTGGGGGTTAAATCGGTTAACGCGATTGAAGTCGAACAGGAAAAACTGTCTTTGTGGGGGGCCGTCAAGGAAGCCTGTCAGGAAACCTGGGACGTGACCGAAGCCACGCTGCGCGGGGTTGGGCAGATGATTACCGGAAAACGCAGCGGCGAGGAATTGGGCGGCATTGTCCGAATCGCCGAAATGTCGGGTGATATTTCCAAGAAAAGCGGCTTGCTGGATTTTATTGTATTTATGTGCCTGCTGTCGATAAATCTGGGACTGATTAACCTGTTTCCGATACCGGTTCTGGACGGCGGGCATGTGGTTATTTACCTGATAGAAATAGTTACGGGAAAAGAAATCAACAACAAGTTGAAAGACTCTTTATTTAAAGTCGGTTTTAGTTTAATAATTGCCTTAATGGTATTTGCAACCTGGAACGATATGGTTCGTTTATTTCATAGATGGTTCGCCTGATTGAGCCGTATTTTAGGATTTTGACTTATGAAAAAGATTAGTTTAGCTACTTTAATGTTCAGTCTGGCATTGTCTTGCCGGGTTGAAGCCGCAGAAATTTATGTCAGCCAGATTGAGGTTGACGGTTTGCAGCGCGTCGAAAGAGAAACGGTTCTCTCTTATCTGAATGTCGAGCAGGGCAGTTCCGTCTCGCAGGAATATCTGAACAGTTCAATGAAACGCCTGTTTGAGACCGGTTTGTTTGCCGATGTAAACATTGATGCCCGCGGCAACGGGGTGCTGGCAGTTAAAGTCGTGGAGAATCCGGTTATCAATAAGCGGGTTTTCGACGGCAACGACAAAGTTGACGATACGCTGCTGGAAAGCGAAGTTCAGTTAAAATCAGGCTCCATTTATAATATTGCCAAAGTTCAGGACGATGTTCAGCGAATTTTGGAAGTGTATAAACGTTCCGGCCGTTATGCCACGGTCGTAGAACCCAAAATTATCAAACGCGATCAAAACCGCGTTGATTTGGTTTATGAAATCAGCGAAGGGCCGACGGCGGCCATCAGCAAGGTGAACTTTATCGGCAATCACCATTATTCCGACGATGACCTGCAGTCTGAAATCATGAGCAAGGAAAGCCGCTGGTACCGTCTGTTTTCTTCTTCGGAAAATTATGATCCCGAAAAGACCAATTATGATAAGGAATTGCTGCGCCGCTTTTATCTGAAGCGCGGTTATGCCGATTTTCGCGTCCTTTCGGCGGTGGCGGAACTGAGCCCTGACAAGAAATCTTTTGTTGTTACTTATGTGTTGGACGAAGGTCCCCGTTATAAACTGGAAGACGTCCGCATTCAGTCGATGATTAAAGATGTGGATGTTGCGGCTTTGAGCGGTCAGGTTCAGCAGGAAAAAGGCGACTGGTATAATGCCGATTTGGCGGAGCGTTCGGTTTATGCTCTGACGGAAGAACTCGGCAAAAAAGGCTTTGCCTTTGTGGATGTTACGCCGGAACTGGAGAAAACTTCAGGCAATAAAATGGTGCTGACGTTCAATATTGCCGAAGGCCAGCGCGTGTTTGTCGACCGGATTAACATTACCGGAAACACCCGTACCGAAGACGAAGTTATCCGCCGCGAGTTCCGCATTGACGAAGGCGATGCCTTTAACGCAGCCAAAATCAGAGCTTCCCGCCGAAATGTGGAAAATCTGAACTACTTCAGCAAGGTTGATATTCAGACCGAGCCGAATCCGAATGATGACAGCAAGGCCGACATCAATGTCAATGTTGAAGAAAAATCGACGGGTGCCTTCAATGTCGGCGTCGGCTATTCAACGGTGAACGGAGCTTTGTTCCGGGCCGGTATTGCCGAAAACAACTTCCAGGGCAAGGGGCAGAAACTGAGTGCAGACGTAGCTGTTTCGCAGCGTACGTCCGAGTATGACCTGAGCTTTACCGAGCCGTATTTTATGGGACGGCGTCTGAGTGCCGGTATTGATTTGTTCCGTACGGAAGAAGATTATCAGGACGAAGGTTCTTATGACAGCGAATCTACCGGCGGCCGTTTGCGCTTAGGCTGGAACTATACCGATGATTTTGCCCAGTATCTGCGTTATACGCTGAAAGAAGACAAAATCAGCAACGTTGACCGCAACGCTTCCATCTACATTAAAGAAGAAGAGGGGCGTTATTCAAACTCTTCAATCGGCCAGACGATGGTTTATGACAAGCGTGACAGCGCGATTAACCCGAAAGAAGGTTATTATCTGTCATTCGGCAACGACGTTGCCGGTTTGGGCGGAGACGAGAAGTATCTGAAGTTTGACGGTAAGGCTTATAAGTATTTTACTTTGGCTGACTATTATACCTTTAAGCTGTTCATCAACGGCGGTTATATTACCGGTTACGGTGATGAAAACGTCCGCTTGTCCAACCGTTATTATCTGGGCGGTTCAACTCTGCGCGGTTTTGAATTTGCCGGTATCGGTGCGCGTGATAAGTTTACCAAAGACGCGCTGGGCGGCAACTGGATGATTTATTCCGGTGCCGAGATGTCCTTCCCGATCGGTTTGGACGAGGTCGGTGTTCGCGGACGTACCTTTGTCGATATGGGTATTCTTGGTAAGCCGGATGACATTAATGAAGACTATGTCGAATATTCGGATACGCCGCGTGTTGCAGCCGGTTTCGGTTTCCAGTGGCAGTCGCCGATGGGGCAAATCGATGTTGATTTGGCGTTCCCGATTGTTAAAGAAGATTATGACGAGACGGAAGTCTTCCGTTTGAACTTTGGTTCGAGACTGTAATCTCAACAGGAGAGGATTAATGGTTGATACACAGTTTTATATTAACAAAGGGCCGTTTTCTCTGCGGCAGATTGCAGAAATCTGCGAGGCCGAGCTGGCGGATTCCGGCAAAGCCGATGTCGTAATCAAAGACATTGCGACCATGGCCAAAGCCGGAGCGGAGGAAATCTGTTTCTTTTATGATAAGAAAGCCAAAGGAAAAGCCGCAGAAATCAAAGCTTCCGCTTGTGTGACAACCGCTGAGTTGGCTCCGTTTCTGCCTTCGGGCGTGACGGCGCTGATTGCGGCCAATCCGAAGATAGCCTTTATTAAGCTGAATGAGGCCTTTTATGCCGAAAAACAGCCTAAACGTGACATTGCGTCAACGGCAAGGATTCATCCCTCGGCGATTATCGGTGAAAATGCCAGTATCGGCGATAATGTTGTGATTGGCGAAAAAGTCAAAATCGGTGTCAATTGTGTGATTGAAGCAGGCGCCGTTATCGGCAGCGGCTGTCAAATCGGTGATAATTGCCGCATCGGGGTTAATGCCTCGGTCTGCTATACGATTATGGGCAATAACTGTTATATTTTTACCGGAGCGCGAATCGGCCAGGACGGTTTCGGTTTTCAGGTGATTAACGGTCAGCATAAGCGCATTCCGCAGCTGGGCCGGGTTATTATCGGGAACGATGTTGAAATCGGAGCCAACAGCTGCGTTGACCGCGGGGCTTTGGACGATACGGTTATCGGCGACGGTTGCCGGGTGGACAATCTGGTTCAGATTGCTCATAATGACAAGCTGGGGCGCGGTTGTGTGATTGTGGCACAGACCGGCATTGCCGGAAGCTGCACCTTCGGCGATTATGTGGTTTGCGGCGGGCAGACCGGCTTTGCCGACCATTTGAATATCGGCAGCGGTGCGCAGATTGGGGCGCAGTCCGGTTTGTTGCGCGATGTTGAACCGGGTGCCGTTATGATGGGATATCCGGCTATCCCGCTGAAAGATTTTATGAGACAGGTTTCATATTTGCAGAAACTGTCGAAAAAGTAGTTTAATTAACTGAAAAGGAACAGAAATGTCAGAGACTAAAATTTATCATATTGAAGAAATTATGCAGATGCTGCCGCACCGTTATCCGTTTTTGCTGGTTGACCGTCTGGAAGTTGAAATTCCGGGCGAAAAGGGCGTCGGCATCAAAAACGTTACTATGAACGAAGAGTTTTTCCAAGGGCATTTCCCGGGAAATCCGGTTATGCCGGGCGTTCTGCAGATTGAAGCGATGGCGCAGACTGCCGGGGCAATCGTGGTTGCAGGCAAAGGTGACTTTGCCGATAAAAAACGCAGCGTGCTGTTTATGTCAATTGACGGAGTAAAATTCCGCAAGCCGGTTAAACCGGGAGATCAGCTGCGTATGCACGTTGAAAAAATCAAAGAACGCCGCAACATCTTTGTGTTCAAAGGCCAGTCGATGGTTGACGGACAGGTGGTGTCGGAGGCTGAGTTTACAGCTATGATCGTTGAATAAAATTTGTCTGGCCGGTAAGGCAGCCGGAGCGATTTTATTTGTTAAGCCGGATTATGTCCGGCTTTTTTGTTGTTGCCGCAGCTGAGCAAGATTGTGCGGGCGGTATGAGCTTTGCTGCTTTATGATGAAACGGTATTCGTTAAAGCAATTTTTAAAGGCGGGTATTTCATATTTGTCAAGCAAGGATAAGATTTTGTTATTGTCAGCGGTTTGGAGCATTTCCTGCCCGATGCCGTAGAGCAGGCGATAAAACGGATTGGCAACCCGGTTCTGCCGGGCGGTGATTTGAGCGTCAAGATAGTCATAATGCCACTGGTCAAACTGTCGGGGTGATAAGTTCGTTGCCGGCGGCGTGCTGAGCAGCGGATAAGTTGTCAGAGTTTGATAGTTGTCATGATTATAACCTTGTTCTTTGACCGCTTCGGCACAAGTTTCGGCAAACGACAGAAAATTGATGCTTCCGTCATTAAGGTAATATTTTTTCAAGTTGCGGCAGCGGCAGTCCAGCCGAATTCGGTTCAGTACGGTTCGGGTTGCCGCATAACCGCAGTAAAGCGGACTGTGTTTGTTTTCGACAACGTTGCGGAATTTGACAGCCATATTGCAGAGAGCCCACCGGTAGATTGCAGGATTGTCCGGTTCTTTAAGAGCCAGACAGCCGTAAGCAAAACAATCGGCAAAGCTTTCCTGCAGCATGTGCCATTCCTGAAAATAGCTGTCGGCCAGTTCTTTTTGTTCGGTATTGTTGCGGCTGTTTTTGCTGTGGCGGCGGTAGTTTCGGTAGGCTTCGGTTTGTTCCAGCAGGCTGTATTTGAAATCGAGGGCGTGGCCGTATTCGTGATATGGCGTACTCATACTGTCAGCCGGATTAAAGCCGGAAACACAATAGATGATGATTGTTTTTTTGAAGTCGGGAGATGTAAAACAATAGCCGCTTTTCCCTTTTCGGAAGGAGCGGAATTTTTGTGCCGGGTCGGTCAGCTGCATGCTTTTCAGCAGGCCGTCGGCTTCGGAGCCGAATTTGGTTCGACACAACTGTAAGAAACGCTGTTGGTCAAATTTTCTGCGTCCCCGAGCGTCTGTCAGCATAAAGTCGTTAAAACAAACGGCAAAGGAGCGGCTGTTTCCATGGTTGCATAAGTTGTTCAGTTTGGCCATGTCTGCGACAATATATTCTTTAAGCGCGCAAAAATAACGCGGATTCCAGTTTGTCAGAACCCTGCCGCAAAACAGATGTTGTTTGATATCCTGGTGCAGATGTTTGAGTGTATAACTTATCATGTCCGGCTTTCAGTATTTGCTGTAAAATATCATTTTTGTTGAATTTTGTCAATAATTGGCTTGCCAGCGAGCGGAATTTATGGTAAGAGGAAAGCAATGTGAAATTATTAATTAAAAACCTTTATCGAAATGGAAAGAAAGGAAATTATTGTTAAAACTTACGAACAGCTGGTTCGGGCGGTTGAGATTTTGGAAGCAGACATTATTATCGTCAGCGGCATGATTGCCTGTGCAGGTCGTCCGATTTATCTCCGCAGCGGGCAGATTGTCAGAGGGGCGGATAAATTCAGCGGACTGAAATTTAATTTTGAGGATCAGGCGCGCAGTGTGATTTTTTTGGAAGAATTCAGTAAGGTTCAAAATCTGAAAATCGATGTTGCGGCAAACAGCTATCCTTCCGCAGACCGAATGCAGGCCGTATTTGAGATAAACGGTCGTTGTGCCGTTTTGGAAAATATTTTTGCCGAAATCAAAGTTTATGAGTCCCGGGCTCAGCGTTACAGACAATATGCCGGCATTTATCCCCGGCATGAGCTGCAGCTTGCGGGGACGGTTTATTTCCGCTGCCGCGGTTGTTATGTTGTTCCGGTGGCCTATTGTCCGCTGGCAACGTCACGATTGGTTTCCTGCGGGGTCAAACTGATTTGCGAAGGCGGAAAAATTCCCGAGTTTGATCGTTTTGAACTGCGGGGAAAAAATTTTGTGATAGATATCAGAACGGCTGTCAAATGACAGCCGCTTTTTTATTTAAAGACTGAGTTTTTCGATACTGCCGCCGGCGAGGTCAAACAGCCAGCCGTGGAGCTTGAGGCGGTTTTGGCTGACGGCTTCGGCAACGAAGGGAAAAGTCAGCAGATTGCGCAGCGACACGCGAACGGCTTCCCTTTCACAGATGTGCTGTCTGTCGGTTTCCGACGTTTGTTTTGAGGCTTCCCGGCGGGCTTCTTCGGCAATGGACAGCCAGGTGTCAATAAAATCGTGCCGGTTAAGGGGTTGGCAAAGCAGGTTATGAATGCCGCCGCAGTGAGTGTGCCCCAAAATCAGGATATTTTTTACCTTCAGGTGCTTGACGGCGTATTCAATGGCGGCGGAGGTTCCGTGGCAGTGGGAAAAATCGCTGTCATAAGCCGGAACCAGGTTGGCAACATTGCGAATGACAAAGATGTCGCCGGGGCCGGTATTCAGAATAATGGACGGATCAACGCGGGAATCGCTGCACGCAATGACGAGCGTATGCGGTGTCTGCCCTTTTTCGGTAAGGTTTTTATAGGTTTCCGGGTTTTCAATATAATATTTTTGATAAAACTGCCGGTAGCCTTCAAGCAGGTTTTCAATATGCGGCATGTTTTCCTCCCTGATTTAAGACGGGCAGATTATAGCGGGGATTTCTTTTTTGTAAAGATTTATCGTTTGTTGCGATGTTGTTCGGGATTGGTAATAATTTGTAAGTTAATGTGTGTTTACAATCGTTCACCGCACGGTTATGCTGTGCGTAATATTAATTTTACGGAAAGGAAGTTATTGTCATGACTAAAATTCACCCGACTGCTGTTGTTGAAGATGGTGCCCAGATTGCCGCCAGTGCTGAAATCGGTCCGTTTTGCTGGATCAGTTCCAAAGCCAAAATCGGCGAGAATGTCCGGCTGCTGGCCCGGGTAACGGTTTACGGCGATACGACAATCGGGGAAGGAACGGTCGTTTTCCCCGGGGCAGTGTTGGGAACCGGTCCGCAGGATCATGGCAATGAATTTCAGGATGATGCCAAGCTGGTTATCGGTAAGCGCAATGTTATTCGCGAAAACGTAACCATGCATGCAGGAACGCCGAAAGGCCAGTCGGATCCGCAGGACGGCAGCACGCCGGAGAAGATGATTACCCGTGTCGGTGATGACGGGATGTTTATGGTTAACTCTCATGTGGCGCATGACTGTGTGGTCGGCAATAATGTGATTATGACCAACAACGCGGTTATCGGCGGACATGTTCGTGTCGGCGACGGAGCTATCCTGGGCGGAAACAGTGCGGTTCACCAGTTCTGCCGTATCGGCCGCAAAGCAATGATCGGAGGATTGTCGGGTGTTGACCGCGACGTTATTCCTTTTGCCATTGTGACCGGTGAACGAGGCAAGCTGCGCGGGTTGAATGTTATCGGTCTGAAGCGCAGCGGTTATGCGCCGGAAGTAGTTAAAGCCATCAGCCGTGCTTTTATGTATATCTTCAAAGGCAAAGAAGATAATTTTGAAACCCGCGTTCAGAAAGCCCGCGAGCTGTTCAAAGACAATGATATGGTTCAGGAACAGCTTGATTTCATAGAGTTTTCTCTGAAAGGAAGACGTAACGTTATGGTCGCCGAATAAAAAAAGTGTATAATGGTCGTCTAGTACAGAAATAGCAGGATGGAAGTGTCCTCATGTACTAAAGTGTACATTCCGGTACTTCCACCTTTATTCCTTACTATACGACTCATTCTCCACATTTTTATAAAAGTTCGCTTTGTGGCAATCAGCGCAGAAACGCCAAACTTTTTGTATCATTAAAATAAAGGGCTGTGATTTTTATTACAGCCTTTTATTATTGCTTGACCGTGGAGACGGGTTTATTTATTATCAAAGAAAAACTTTAAGGCAGGACGATTATGCATAAAAAACTGGGCATTATTGCCGGCGGCGGGGCTATTCCGCAGGATTTGATTAATTTTTGCAAAGAAAATAAACGCGACTATTTTGTGATTGCGATTGAAGGCAATGCCGACAAGGCTTTGATTGATGACAGCATTCCCCATGCCTGGATACGTATCGGGCAGGCGGGTACCGGTTTTAAAAAACTGGCGGAAGAAAAAGTTGAAGAAGTTATTATGATCGGCACAATCAAGCGGCCGACGCTTAAGGATTTGGTGCCGGATATGCGAACGGCGGCTTTTTTTGCCAAGGTCGGAATGAAATCTCTCGGCGATGACGGTATTTTGCGAGCTTTGGTTAAGGAGATTGAAGGCGAGGGTATGACCGTCCGCGGCATTCATGAAGTTTTGCCCGAACTGCTGATAAAAAAAGGCGTGTTGGGCAAGGTCAAGCCGTCGAAACAGGCAAAAGAAGATATTCGCCGGGCGGCGGAAGTTGCAACGGAACTGGGGCGGCTGGATGTCGGCCAGGCGGTAGTCGTGCAGCAAGGACTGGTGCTCGGTGTGGAAGGAATTGAAGGAACCGGCGAGCTGGTTCGCCGCTGCGGTGATTATAAGCGAAAAGGCGAGGGCGGCGTTTTGGTAAAAATCCGTAAGCCGCAGCAGGATATGCGGGTAGATTTGCCGACTATCGGCGACAAAACGGTACAGGCGGCTTATGAGGCCGGTTTGTCGGGAATTGCCCTGCATGCCGGGAACGGTTTGATTGTTAATGAAAAGGAAACTGTCAAACTGGCCGATAAGCTCGGACTGTTTGTCATGGGAATTGATCCGGCAGAATTTATCCGCCAGAGGGAAAAATAATGACAGATGTGAAAAATCTTAAGGTTTATATTATTGCCGGAGAACCGTCCGGGGATTTGCTTGGGTCGCGCTTTATGCGGGCGATGGTGAAGAAGACCAATGGGCAAGTTGAATTTTACGGCGTGGGCGGTGAAAGTATGGAAAAAGCCGGTCTCAAATCACTGTTCGATATTTCTGATTTGGCGATTATGGGGCTGGCGGAAGTTATTCCCAGTATTCCCAAAGTTTTGAGGCTGATTAAACAGACGGTGGCGGACATTGAGAAAGTGAAGCCCGATGTGGTGATAACGATTGACAGCTGGAGTTTCGGTTCCCGGGTGCAGAAAATTCTGCGCCGCAAAAAACTCGGCATTCCGCAGGTGCATTATGTGGCGCCGCAGGTTTGGGCCTGGAAAAAGAAACGGGCGCGGACGATGTATAAATATGTCGATCATCTGTTGACGCTGTTGCCGCAGGAACCGAAATATTTTACGCCTTACGGTCTGGCGGCGACTTTTGTCGGGCATCCGGTTATTGAAAGCAAGGTTATTCACGGCAGCGGCGACGATTTTCGCAAAAAGTTTGCCATTTCTGCCGATAAAAAGATTATTGCCGTGCTGCCGGGGTCGCGCAAGACTGAAGTTGCCAAAATGCTGCCGGTCTTTCTGGAAGCGGCTCAAAAACTTTATCTTGAGGACAACAGTCTGTGTTTTGTGATTCCCACGGTGAAAACCGTGGCCGGAATGGTGCGGCAGATGGTCGGCGGTTCGGGGCTGCCGATAACAATTGTTGAAGACGAAGACGACCGGCATAATGCCTTTAAAGCCTCGGCAGCTGCAATGGCGGCTTCGGGAACCGTGGCGCTGGAATTGGCGATTGCCGGCGTACCGCATATTATCGGTTATAAGGTTTCGCCGCTGACGGCCGTGCTGGTGCGGAAGTTTATGCATATTCAGTTTGTGAATCTGTCAAATATCATGCTGGGGCGGGAAGTGGTGCCCGAACTGTTGCAGGAGCAGTGTGTGCCGGGAAATATCTGCCGCTATATTAAGCGGTTTTTGGCTAAAGACGATATTTTTGAACGGCAGACGGAAGGCTTTCAGAAAGTGCGGGAAATTTTGGGGCTGGGTGAACAGACGCCGAGTGAAAATGCCTGTGATGCGGTTTTAAAATTGATTGAAGAAAAGAAACAGACCCGATGAATGTGATTGATGTTGTAGATACGACCGTTCGTGACGGCGAGCAGACCAGCGGCGTGTCTTTCAAACCGGAAGAAAAACTGATTATTGTCAAACATCTGCTGGCGGAAGCCGGCGTTACCCGTTGTGAGGTTTCGAGCGCCAAAGTCAGCCGGGAAGAACAGAACTCGCTGGCGCGGATTATGGACTGGGCAAAGTCGGACGGGTTTGCCGATGCGGTGGAAGTGCTGAGTTTTACAGATTTCAACAAATCGGTTGACTGGCTGTTGCCGACAGGGTGCCGTCATCTTAATCTGTTGACCAAAGGTTCGCGGAAACATTGTGAAATCCAATTAAAAAAATCGCAGGAAGAACACTTGTCCGATGTGATGAAAACGCTGGCATATGCCCGAGACAACGGCTTTGCGGCAAATGTTTATCTGGAGGACTGGTCAAACGGTATCTTGAATTCGCCGGATTATGTATGGCGAATGCTTGACTGCTATGCCGCCGCAGGGTTCGGGCGGATTATTTTGCCCGATACGCTGGGCGTGCTGAATCCGTTTAACACGTTTGAACTGGTGACGGAGACGGTTAAACGTTATCCCGGTGTGGAATTTGAGTTCCACGCCCATAATGATTACGGTTTGGCGGCGGCAAACTCGCTGGCGGCGGTTAAAGCAGGGGTTAAAGGGGTGCATGTGACGGTGAACGGTTTGGGCGAACGTACGGGCAATGTCGACTTGGCTCAGATTGTGACCAATATTCATGACCATACCGGTTTGACGACAAAAGTGAAAGAAAAGAAGCTGAAAGACATCAGCATGCTGGTTGAGACGTTCAGCGGCAAACGAATTGCCGCCAATATGCCTGTGCTGGGCAATGACGTATTTACGCAGACGGCGGGAATTCATGCCGACGGTGACAAAAAGGGCAACCTTTATGTCAGCCGGCTGACTCCTGACCGTTTTGACCGTAACCGCGATTATGCGCTGGGCAAGCTGTCCGGCAAGGCCAGTTTGGAAATCAACCTGCAGAAACTGCGGATTAATCTGAATGATGAGCAGAAAGAAAAGCTGCTGCAGAAAATTGTCGAGCTTGGTGATTTGAAGAAAAGCGTTACGGTTGACGATCTGCCCTTTTTGGTGGCGGATATGCTGGGCGGTCAGCGCTATAAAACATTTCGGGTGTTGAACTGTGTGGTGACCACCACCATGCGGATGAAACCCTGTGCCAATATTCAGGTTGAATACAACGGAAAAATTTATGAAGACACGGCGCAAGGCAGCGGTGGTTATGACGCTTTTATGAATGCCCTGCACAAGCTGGCACCGAAAATGGGGCTGACCATTCCCAAGCTGACGGATTTTGAAATTTCCATTCCGCCCGGCGGACGTACCAATGCTTTGGTCGAGGCCGTTATCAAATGGGACAACGGCAAGACGACGCATGCCGTTTCATCGGATCAGGTTAAGGCGGCGATAAAGGCGACCGAACGTGTCATAAATTTGCAAAAGCCTTTTCGTGCCGATTAATTTTTGTTCTTAATGTACTTGTTTTACGCGGCGAAAAAGATAAACGGCGCCGCATAATGCTTTATCAAGTTTAAGATAGATTCAGTTTCAAAACACCAACAGTCTCATTGACATTTGGACAAAATTGTTTATAGTTAAGGCAATTTTGAATTATTTTATATGTTTTATGTTTAACTAAATAACATTTAAAGATGAATACAAGTAAAGCAAGTTTATCGAGAGCCGTTTCCGTTTTGGAAAAGTTTTTTTCGGCTGAAGATAAGAAAACCGTTCAGGTTGAGTTGAAAAACATGGCAGTCGGACTGATTATTGACCATGACAGTCCGGAGGAAAAGCGCGATTTGGCTTTTGTTTACCTTAAAGGGAAAAATTATTGGCTGGTTAAGTTAGACGGGCGGATTGACAAGGTGTCATCGCTTTCAATCGGCGATTGTCTGATTTCGCTGCATTTTGTTTCTTCAATTGAAGACGGAATGCGTGTCAATATCAATAATGCAAGTTATGTTCTCAACCGTAAAGACGAGGATATTATTGTCAATGAGATTTGTATTTGATTTTCCGGCGGGAGAATCCGGAGTTAGTTAACACGAGTATTAATTTCAAATCTTTATCAGTTATGAAAAAAGATGAAAAAGTAATCGGCGAAGTTGATGAAAGAATCGTTTTGCCGGTATCGGGAGACACCGAAGGATAACAAAATAGCTCGAGAAGCTGTTTCGGTATAGTGATTTCCTTAACTGGATACATTAGAAAAAGTTGTTAAACAATATAGGGTTTAACAACTTTTTTTTTGCTTTTAAATTTAGCCGGCATTAAATTAAATGCCGGAGGAGACGCTTATGCTGCATGTCTGGCGGTATTATATAACCCGAAATCTGGAAGCCGAACGGGAGCGGTGGGTGCTGTGGCTGCCGGTGTTGTTTGCCACCGGCATAGGAATTTATTTTGCTTTGCCGCAGGAACCGTCGATGTGGCTGACGCTGGCAGTGATTGAGCTGACTTTGCTGGCGGTTTGGCTGGCGCGGCATCAGGCGAAGCTGTTATGGCTGCTGGCCGGTTGGGGTGTTATGCTGGCCGGCTTTACCAATATTCAGCTTAAAGCGATTTATCTCAGTGAAACGCCTCAGGTCAAAAACGAGGATAAACTTTATCTGCAAGGGCGTGTCGTCGCTGCAGACACCAATTATCGCGGCAATCAGCGTCTGGTTCTGGAAAATATGAAAGACTATGACGGGAATTCGGTTGCCGGGCGTTATAAACTGACGCTGACCTCAAAGTCTTCACGGGCCGGGGTCGGTGATTGCGTGGAAATGGTTGCAACGGTGCGTCCGCATATTCACGCGGTGGCGGTCGGTGCTTATCAGCTGGACCGCAAAGCTTATTTTGAAGGGTTGACCGGCGGCGGTTTTATTTCAAGCCGGGTTTTGCCTGCGGTTTGTGAACAAAAACCGGGAGCGGGACTGTTATGGGCGGAAGGCGTGTCCGGGCTGCGGCAAAGAATTGTCAACCGGATTAACCGGGTTCTGCCTCGTGATGAAGCGGGAATTGCGGCGGCAATCGTTGCCGGCGAACGGGGCGGCATTTCCCGGAAAATAACCGAAAATTATCGGGATTCGGGACTGGCGCATTTTCTGTCGATTTCCGGGCTGCATATGAGTATGGTGGCTGGAATGATGTTTTTTCTGGTGCGGTTGGCAATGGCCTTGGTTCCGGCCTGGTCGCTGCGTTATGATGCCAAAAAAACGGCGGCGCTTTTTGCCATTTTGATGAGCTTTGTTTATTTGCAGATATCCGGGGCGGAAATTCCCAGCCAGAGAGCTTTCATTATGACTTTTATCGTGCTGCTCGGGGTCTTGTTTGCAAGGCAGGCGATTTCGATGCGAATGCTGGGCTGGGCGGCACTGATTGTTTTGATTGTTTCGCCGCAGGCTTTAATCGGTGCCAGCTTTCAGATGTCTTTTGCCGCAGTGGCGGCTTTGATTGCTTTTTATGAACGTTATGCGGGGAGCTTGCATCGCTTTCTGACCGGAAGCAACGGACGGGACATTACGCTGCCGGGGCGGGTTATGCGGATTTTATGGGCTTATTTTATCGGTATTATGGTTTCGGATTTGGTGGCCAGTCTGGCTACGCTGCCTTTTGCGATTTATCATTTTAACCGCATTGCCGTGTTTACGACGCTGACAAACCTGCTGGCCGGGCCGATTATCGGTTTTGTGATTATGCCTTTTGTGCTGGCGGCGCTGTTGCTGATGCCTTTAGGGCTGGATTATTGGCCGTTGAAACTGGTCGGAGCGGGAATTGATCTGGTTAATCGGATAACGTCTTATGTTGCAGGGCTTCCGGAGGCGGCTTATCAGGTGATGTCAATGCCGTTATGGGGGCTTCTGCTGATTGTTTACGGTGCTTTGTGGGTTTGTATCTGGCAGCGAAAATGGCGCGGCTGGGGTTTTGTTTTGATTGCGGCAGGATTAATGAGTATTTGGACGGTTAAGGTGCCGGATGTGATGGCCGATGCCGACGGAGAGGTTTTTGCGGTTCGGGATGAAAGCGGCAAAATGGTTATTTTGCCGACCAGGGGTAATAATTATTTGAAGAAAGTCTGGTTGGAGAAGACTGCGGCGCGAAAGCTGACGGCTAAAGAGAGCCGAAAACTGAAGGCAATTTACGACGGGCGGAAAACGGACAGAACCTGGATTGATATGGCTTGTGATGAACGCAGCTGCCTGTATAAAAAACGGATCAGGATTATTAAATACGGCGGTTTGGAAATTGACGGCAAGGATTATGATTTGTTGTCGGCTTTGGGAAGTAACTTCTATATAGACGGCAAAAACGTGACGGTGAAAACGGTTCGCGGAGCTATCGGCCGGAGATTGTGGAATAATTAGCTCTTTTTGTCTTGCTTTTTGTCAATATTGTTGGTAAGTTGAAAGCCAAAATTCATTATTATAAATCTTTAAAAAATTAAATTATGGAACGTATTATTTTTTATGTCTTGCCGCTGTTTGTTTTGCTGGTGGTTTATCTGGCGTTTAAGCTGTTTAAGAATCGTTCGCTTTATCTGGCTGCCGCGGCTGAGAATGAAAGGCTGCAGGCGGAGATTGACGCGCAGCAGAAAGAAATTTTTCTGTGGAGCCGCAAAGGCGAAGAATTTGTGCCCGCGAGTGATGAGGATGTTGCCCGTTTTAAGCTGCCTTATCCGATTATTCATCGTGAACTGATGGAGCTTCGTCCGAAGTTTATGGTTCGCCGTTTGTATGGCAATTGGATTTTTGCACTTTCCGGTGCGTCTGTTTTTGTTAAAGCCATTGATAATGACGAAAAAGACGGTTATTCGGAAAATTGGGTGCATAATCATGAGATGAGCGTTGAAGAATACCAAAAGCAATTAAAAATCAAAGAGTGATGGAATATCTGGTTATTTTCCTTTTCGTATGGGCTGCCGCCGCAACGGTTTTGGTTCTGCGCGGCCGTGCAAAACTTAAGAATGTGATGAAGGAGCAGCAACAGTGCCGGGAAAAGAATCGGGAACTGTATCGTGAAGCTCTGTTGTGGAAGAACAACCGCAAAGAATATCGCATAGCCAATCAGTTTGAAGCCGGACTGTTGGGCTGCCTTCCGGTTGTTGAGTTGGGCAGCAGGACACTGCATCCGGTGGTCAGGATTGAAATGTCTGACGAAAAACCGAAACTGACATTGGTCGGTGCAGATGTTTTGGCTGAAAGCTGGCTGGGAGACGAGGAATGTCATGCAACAGTTATGCATGTGGTCAATCGTCTTTCGGCCGAGGAGTACGATGATTTTATCCGACAGCTTGAAAGCGGCTTTCAGGACTAACTTTGTAAATAAAACCCCGTCCGTTTAAGGGCGGGGTTTTTGTATCCGATTATTAAAAAGTTTGTTCGCGGGTCGTGCTCAGAACCAGTCGGGGGAAGTCTTCTTTGATTTTGCCCAGGTGCCAGGCGTTGCGAGCCAGAAAGACCAGAGCGCCGTCGTGGTCCTCGGCAACGCAGGACTGGTTGGCATCAAGAAACTTCTTGAGTTCGTTTTTATCTTCGCAGGTTACCCAGCGGGCCGTGTAGTAAGATGTCGGCTCAAACATGACAGGAATGTTGAATTCGGTGCGGATACGGTCAGCCATAACTTCAAACTGCAGGGTGCCGACAACGCCGACGATATATTCCGAACCGATGACCGGTTTGAAAATACTGGCGCCGCCTTCTTCGGCGATTTGCTGAAGTGCCGCGCCGAGGTGTTTGGATTTGAGCGGGTCAAGCGCCCGGACGCTTTTGAGCAGTTCCGGGGCAAAGGAAGGAATACCGGTGAAGTGGATTTTCTCCCCTTCGGTCAGGGTGTCGCCGATGCGGAGCTGACCGTGGTTGGGAATGCCGATAATGTCCCCGGCATAAGCGTCTTCCGCCAGTTCGCGTTCTTGGGCTAAGAACATGACGGGAGTAGGTACTTTCAGCCCTTTGCCGGTACGAACCTGGGTGAGGGTCATGCCGCGTTTGAAGTGTCCGGAACAAATGCGCATAAAGGCAATGCGGTCGCGGTGTTTCGGATCCATGTTGGCTTGGATTTTGAAGACGAAGCCGGTAACCTTGTTTTCCTGAGGCTGAACGGTTCGTTCGGCGGCAGGCTGCGGCCGCGGAGACGGAGCCATCCGGTGCAGGCCTTCCAGCACTTCCTTGACGCCGAAGTTATTGATAGCACTGCCGAAAAAGACCGGGGTCATTGCACCGGCAAGATAGAGCTCCAGGTCGAATGCCGGGCATAGTTCGCGAACCATGGTAACGTCCTCGCGCAATTTGGCGACGGCATGGGCCGGCAACAGATTGTCAAGTTTGGGATCGTCCAACCCTTTGCATGTTTCAATGGTCGCATTAATGGTTGATTTGTCACCGGTTTTGTTCATTAAAATCAGTTGGTCGTTAATCAGGTCGTAACAGCCGAGGAAGTCTTTTCCCATGCCAATTGGCCAGCTGGCAGGCGTGCAGTCCATGGCCAGCGTTTTTTCAATATCGTCCAGAAGCAGGAACGGATCCAGCCCTTCGCGGTCGAGTTTGTTGATGAAAGTTAAAATCGGCACGTTGCGCAGGCGGCAGACTTCAAACAGCTTTTTCGTCTGGGTTTCGATACCTTTGGCCGAATCCAGCACCATAATGGCGGAATCTACGGCGGTCAGCACGCGGTAGGTATCTTCGGAAAAGTCTTCGTGGCCCGGTGTGTCCAACAGGTTAAAGGTAATGTCGCGGTAATCGAAGGTCATGACGGAGGAGGCGACGGAAATGCCGCGTTCCTGTTCAACTTTCATCCAGTCGGAATGGGCGCGGCGATTTTCACCGCGGGCTTTGACGGCTCCGGCCTGCTGAATGGCACCGCCGAAAAGCAGCAGCTTTTCGGTTAACGTGGTTTTACCGGCGTCCGGGTGTGAAATAATCGCAAAAGTTTTGCGGGGATTTACTTTATTCTCAGGCATTTGTTTACTCTGTTTCTTAAAATATCAATTTAAGCAGTTATTTATCCGAAATAAATCTAAATTGCAAGATTTATATAAAAACAAAGGGCAGGAAGTTCCCGCCCTGTATTTATTCGGATATGCGGCTCAGCCGTTAAACGGGCTGGAAACATCCGGCAGCAGCGGACGGGGTTCAACCGTCGGGGTGCGGGCCGGAGTAATTTCGGGCATGGCGGGAGCCGTGTTTACCGGAGCGGCTCCGTTGGCTTCCAACGACTCTGCCGGAATGATTTCAATGTCTTTGACAATCTTGGTTGTGGTGGCTTGGGGCGCAGCCGGTTTAGCGGGGACGTTGATGCCCAAATTGCGCTCAATGGCAGCCTGTTCCTTGGCTTTTTCTTTAGAGGTTACCAATCCCAAATCGTAAATGACTTCCAATTTGCGGAGGTTTTTGGCCGCTGAGAGAAGGTCTTTGGCCGGAGCCTGAGGTTTCAGCCGCTGGCGCGGAGAGGGAGGCAAAATGGCTTCGATAATCAAATTGCGTTCGGCCGAGAATTCGCGCGGCGTAATGGCACGGTCTTCGGTTGCGGTTTTGAGCGCGTTAATCCGTTCAATAATCATATCGGGCGAGGGAACCGGTTTGTCAACGGTGAAGCCGGCCGGTGCGTTAGTCAGCGGCAGCAGGCCGCCGATATTGGACTGGCGCGCTTTCAAAAACTCCTCTTTGGTAATCATATCGTTTTCGGCCAGTTCTTTCATAATCAGAAAGCGGGAAATGATATTTTGCTCCTGCGGCGTAAACAGAACTTCCACGGCTTTAACGTCAGCTTCGGAAACGGCTTTGTTGTTGGCGGCGTTTTTCTGTTCACGGATAAACAAAGCTTCTTCCAGGGCAGAGCGTCCCTGTTTGGCAGCTGCTTCTTCGCTGATGCTGAAAACTTTGACGCCGCTGTCGTCTTCAATAATCAGTTTGCTTTGGTTGATGTTTATCAGACGCAGGCGTTTCTGGGCAACTTCGGTCATCTTGCGGGGCTGCATGTCTTCGCTGCCGAGAACGGTGGTCTGGTCGCCGGCGGAGAGAATAATCTCTTCGTAATACTGGCGGGCACGGTTAGGCAGCCCTAATTTTTCGGCATTAAGGGCGCCGACCATCAGAGCCTGAGCATTTTTGGGGTTTTGGCGCAGGGACATTTGGACATGTTCGTCCGCTTCGGTAAAGTTTCCCTGGGAGTAGGCAAGGGTGGCTTTGGCTGCCTCTTTGGCTCCTTCGTCGCCGAAAGTCAGCGTGTTGTACGTTTCCGGGCTGGTGTTCTTTTCAATGTAGGAACAGGAGCTCAAAAAGCCGGCGGACAGAGCCGCGGAAACAAGAATTCTGGTTATCTGCACAAGTTTACTCCCCATCATAACGTCATGCTCCGGGCAGTCTTTGCCTCGGCCCGGAAACTTCTCTTGCCAAGCATATTATTAAATATATTCAAAGAATACAATAATTTTGTTGGCGTTGTGAATTTTGCTTGATTTAAAAAATTTTTTATGTAGTATGCAAGCAACTATAAGTGTCAGCGCGGGCGTGGTGAAATTGGTAGACACGCCAGATTTAGGTTCTGGTGCCGCGAGGCTTAAGAGTTCGAGTCTCTTCGTCCGCACCATTTACGTTCTGATACTGTAACGGTTTCAATCAACAATAAAAAGAGAATATTTATGAAAGCTACTGAGTTAAAATCCGAAAGTTTGAAGAAAGAATACACCGTCGTTATTCCGGCGGCTGATTTTGAAAAAGAAGTTGATGCCAAAATCAACCAGATTGCGAAAACAACCAAAATTCCGGGCTTCCGTCCGGGCAAGGCTCCGAAAGAAATGCTGAAGCAGAAATACCGCGCTTCGGTTTTGGGCGAAGTTTTGGATGAAACCGTTCGCAACGCGACTGAGGAAGTTATCAAAAGCAACAAGTTAAATCCGGTTATGATGCCGAATATCAAAGTTACCAAATTTGAAGACGGCAAAGATATTGAATTCACACTGACGGTTGAACTGATGCCGGAAATCAAAATCGGCGATTTGTCGGCGATTAAACTGGAAAAACTGATGGCTGAAGTTCCGGCCGAGGAAGTTGAGAAAGCTTTGAACTATATCGCTCAGAGCCGCCGCGAAACCGTTAAGGTTGAAGAAGATCGCGCCGCAGCCAAGGGCGACACCGTTGTGATAGATTTCACGGGTTCGATTGACGGAGTTGAATTCCAGGGAGGCAAAGGCAATAATTATCCTTTGGAACTGGGGTCCAATTCCTTTATACCGGGTTTCGAAGATCAGCTTATCGGTAAAAAAGCCGGTGATAAAGTTGATGTCAACGTTACTTTCCCGGAAAATTACCATGCCAAGGATTTGGCCGGAAAAGCTTCGGTCTTTGCGGTTGAAATCAAAGAACTGCGTGCAGCCAAAGAAGTTGAAATCAATGATGAATTTGCCAAATCTTTGGGCGAAGAAAACCTGGATAAGCTGAAAGCGGCCATTGCCGAACGTATTAAGGGCGATTATGAGGCCGCTTCAAAGATGAAACTGAAACGTCAGCTGCTGGATAATCTGGACAATGAATATAAGTTTGACGTTCCGGCCGGATTGGTCGATGCCGAATATAAGAGCATCGTTGATCAGTATGAACAGGCGAAGAAATATAATCAGCTGGACGAAAGCGAAAAGAACAAGTCAGAAGAAGAACTGCTGGCTGAGTATAAAGATATTGCCGTCCGCCGGGTTAAACTCGGCCTGTTGCTTTCCGAAATCGGAAAGGACGCCAAAGTTACCATTACGCCGGATGATATTAACAAGGCTATCATGAATGAGGCGAAGAAGTATCCGGGACAGGAAAAAGCTGTCTTTGATTATTATCTGAAAAACAAGCAGGCAATTGAAGCTTTAAAAGCTCCGGTTTTTGAAGAAAAGATTGTTGATTATGTTATTGGCAAATCCAATGTCAGCGAAAAAATCGTCAGTATTGAAGAGTTGTATTCTTTTGACGAAGACAAAAAAGCCGGAAAGAAAACAACGGCGAAAAAGTCTGCCAAGAAATCAGCTTAATAATCTGTTGATGCAATGCAAAAGCCTCCGTTTCGTCGGAGGCTTTTTTTATTTTCGAAAAGAATAAAAACGGTGAAGTATGTAGGTAATTGCTGTTGAAAGAATGGTATAAACTGCCTGACTGAGTAATATATTGAGCTGAAAACGGTCAATCGTTATGTATAAAAACAGGTAGTTGAACGCAAGCATTAGAAGGTAAACGCTCCAAGCTTTGCTGTATTCTGTTTTCAAAGAGTGTGTCGAACGGAAAACGTAGTATCGCATGCTAAAAATGGAAATGTTGACGGTTATCAGGTATTGAGCGATTAAGCTAAACTGATATGAAAATGCGGCGATTTTAATCAAAAAGACAAAAATCAAATAGGATAAAAGAGTGTTAAAACCGCCCAGCAGAACAAAGCGCAATTGCTGAGGCAGTTTAAACCAGTAATTTTCAATCAGGAAATATAAATTTTTCATCGTATCAGGTAAACCTCGAATATCCGGTTTTCAAATACCGGCGGCAAGTTTATGTTTTGTATGTCTTTTTTGTAATCCGGGGATGTTTTTTTTATGATGTAATAATCTCCGGAAGACGGTGGCTCCGGTGAAATCTTTGTCATTTTACCGGCTTCAAAATAACGACGATAGAAATACATGGAAGTTTCAATTCCCTGAATTTTTTGAAGCCAAGGAAATTTGAAAGTGATATTCTTGTCCGGAAAATAGTATTTGAATGCGGCACTCCAAGTTTCGTATATCCAAGGCAAAGGTTCGGCTGTTGGGGCGAAGGAGATGGTAATTTGGGATTTTACGGTTAATTCTTTGGCCATAAAATCAGCTATTTGGTGATAATAAATGCCGTTTTCTTTGTGGCGAAAGTAGTAATTTACGACAGAAGACCAGCAGATTATGATTATGAAAATTATATATAAAATACTATTTTTCAAATTTGACGAAATATAGATGAGGCTGAAAATGCTACACAGAATCGCGTAGTAGGTTTTGTGAGCCGTATGCGGAATTCCCGCATCCATTTTGAGAATAAAAAGCAGAAATAAAAGGATAGATGTAGCACCAAATAAAAATGCTTCATTAATTAATATGGAGTAATCTTTTTTTTGAAAAAATTTTTTGATAAAGACTATCCAGGCAATTACAGTCAGGATAATTTCTGTTTTAAATAGTTTTAGAAGTTCTAACAGGGGCTTTTGTCTTGATTGCACATAAAGGTTTTCACTCATGCTGTTGTTGGTATAAAAGTAAAACAGAGCAAAGCTCAGACCAATTAAAAATGTTATGAATTCAAACGGAAAGTCCTTTGCCATCAGCCAAGGACGGAACAAGTTGTGATAGTTTATTTTGTCGTGAAAAATGTAATATAACAAGTTGTAAATTAGTATTCCGAAGTAGAAAATTATGGCTGTTTCTTTTGTGTAAACGGCTAATAAAGCCAAAAAACAATAAAACCAAAGATATCGAAATTTATAGCTTTGAGTATAACGGCGCAGACAAATGAAACTGCCCAATATGAAGATGAGTTCGTTTTGTTCGGGAAAGATAATATTATTTACCCAGAATACGGCCGGCAATAAAGTTATAGTGCCGATGAGCAGCAGTCTGATTTTGGCGGGGATGTAATTAAGCAAATTGTATAAAAGCCACAATATAAGCGCTTGTTTGAGAATGACGTATATATTAATCAGCACAAAGTTATGGGTTACGGCATAGAGAAAATTTAAGTCAAAAAAGGAAATGGGAGCCAGCCTGTCGTTGGCGTAGGTAGCTGCGACTCCTTTATCGAAAATAAATGTCGTGTTCACACTCATCAAATCGTAGTTGTTAAACAGAGTATTGTCTAAAGAGAAAATATTAAAAGCATATATGCCGAAGCAGAGCAGGCAGAAGAACAGTCCGTTCTGATTTTGATGAAGAGAAAGGCAACAGCTGGCGGGAAATAGATAATTTTCTTTTTCGGCTCTGACAAGTTTGAGAATAAGTACTGTTAAGCTTAAGAAAATTAATACTCCTAAGGCATAAGGCAACCAGTCTGAACCAAATAAGTAAAAATTAAAATTGCGGAGGATTGTTGCTAATATGTTGTTTTGGACTAGGGGTTCCTGCAGCATCAAGGTTCTTTCATTGAATTTAATATATAAATTTCAAAAATTTTATTTTCAAAAACTTTTTGGTAATTGAAGTTTTGTATATCCTTAATATCTTTTTCATATTTCGGCGATGTTTTTTTGGCAATATAGTAGTCACCTTCAGCCGGCGGTTTGGGAGAAATTTTTGTCATTTTCCGGGCCAGATAATATTGGCGATATGTTTGCATATTAGTATAGTAGTTTTGGTTTAGCCAGTCGAATTTGAATATTATGTTTTTATTGGGAAAGTAATAACTGTATGCAGAGCTCCAGGATTCGTATATCCATGGATTTTCTTCGGCATTTTTTGCAATACAGATGGTTATGTTTTCAGAAGTTTCCAACCGTGAGCTTATGAATTCTGCAACTTCTTTATAGTGTTTTCCATTCTCTTTTGACAGGTTTTGATAGTTTATGATAAGTGATATACTGATTATCAAGGTTAAGAAAAGGATAATTGCTTTATTTGATTTTAAATTGCGCAAGGTGTAAACCAAACTGAATGTGCTGCATAATATGGCATAGTAACTTTTGTGGCTGTGAGACATCCCCGGACTTATCTGCAACAGGAAAAGAAGGAATAATATTATTCCGGTTGCCGCAAATAACAATCCTTCATTGAATATTGTTCCCTCAAATTTTTCTTTATAAATTATTTTTTTTGCGAAAGTCAGCCAACCTGTTATCGTGAGCATAATTTCGATGATGTATAGCCGGAAAAGCTCAGAAAAACTGAGACGCCGCATTGTTACATATACATTGTCATCAATGCCGAGTGTTGTAAACAGGTAAAACAGGGCAAAGCTTCCGAGGGCAAGAAAAGTTGTAAATTCAAAGGGAAAAGAATGAGCCAGTTTCCAAGGGCGGAAGATATTAGAGAGGTTTATTTTTTCTTGGTAAATATAGCAGAGCAGGCAATAAATTAACAGTGCTCCATAAAAAATGACGGCCAGTTCTTTGATATATATTGCCAAAACCGTAAAAAAAACAGACAGCCATAAATATCTAAATAGGCCTTTTTGCGTATATTTTCTTAAAAAAATAAATCCGGAAAGCATAAATATTAATAGGTTTTGCTCAGGGAAAATTATATTATTTACCCAGAAAAATGCGGGAATTAGTGTCAAAGTACCGATAATGAGGAGTCTTCTTTGCACCTGAATATCTGAAAGAAAGCAATATAACAGCCAGAGGACAAGAGCTTGTTTGGCAATAATATAAATATTAATTATTTGATAATTATGAGTTATTGCATATATAATATTCGTATCAAACGAATTTAAAGGGTTGATTCTATACATATTACAGACAGCCGCAACGCCGGTAGAAAAAATTGAGGTATTGTTGACGTTCATTAAGTCATAGTTGTTAAAAAGAGATGCTTCCTGATAAAAAGTATTTATTATGTAAATTCCGAAGGTCAAAAAGCAATATATTATTCCGGCAAAGATGTGTGCGGAATGTTGATTAAGTGGAAAATAGCCGTTTGCAAAAAGATAAGTTTGTTTATCCGCATTGGTTATCTTGAGCAGCCAGACGGCAACGGTTATTGTGCTTATAATGCCTAATCCATAATAAAACCAGTTTGTGTAAGATAAGTAAAAACCGAAGTTACGTACAATGGTTGCCAATATGTTTTTTTGGAAAAGAGGTTCTTGCAGCATTAGTATTTCCTCAACAGTATTTTCAGACGCAATTTTCTGAGAATAACTTTATAGTAGGGGTATGGCGGCCGTGTCGTTTGTAATATGTTTCTGACATCGGCTTTGACTTTGTGATCGGCAATTTTCATTGCCGGGCGTCTGGTGATTGAGACGTTGCTGCCAAACCAACGGTATTTGACCAGCAGTTGCGGTATATTTGCCAATTTAAGTCCGGCGGACAATATTTGGCGGCAGAGGTCATAGTCTTCGGCAGGACTGTAGTCGGAGTTATAGCGAATCTGATGCTGTTCAATGTGTTGGCGCCGCAAAACGGAGGTCGTGTGCATAATAGGGTTGCAACAAAACATTTCTTCCCAGCCGGGAGAGTTTTTTTGCGTCCATATCCAGCCGAGATTATAAAAACAGTATTTCAGATAATTAATTATTCCTTTATCAGGTTTGCGGCTGAACAGTTCGCACCAACTTCCCGCCATAGTGACGTCAGGGTGAGAATCCATGAACTTAATCTGTTCTTCCAGGCGGTTAGGCAGAGAAATATCGTCATCATCCATGACAATCAAATATTCTCCCCGGGCTAAAGTCATAAGTTTATTACGGCTGGCCGAAATGCCAAGGTTCTTTTCATTACGATAATAGCGAATACGTGCATCTTTAAAAGTTTTAATTATTTCTTCAGAGTTATCAGGGGAGGCGTCGTTAAGCAGGATCAGTTCAAAGTCTGTGAAAGACTGGTTCAAAATACTTTCAACGGCTTCTTTTATAAACGGAGCTCCGTTATAGACGGGAATAAGGACTGATGCTTTTACGCCAGACATAATGTTTCCTTTATATTTATTTGATTTTTATTAAGAAATATCATTTATGATAAATTTTACAATTTTTTATATGCGGCAGCTTATTTTTTGGGGATATTTATGCTTTACAGCCATGGCAGAATGATGAAAACAGCAAATGACAGTTTGGTAATTATAGCAAATGAAGTTAAATCGGGCAGTTTAGTTTTGGATGTCGGATGCGGTGCCGGAAATCTGGGAAAATTATTAAAAGAAAAAAGCTGCAGAATCTGGGGAATCGAATACGATGATGAAAATGCAGCGGCTGCCCTGGCAAGCGGCTGTTATGAAAAGGTTTTGCGGCTGGATTTGAATAATTTTACCGAAAAAGATTTGCCCAACGAATTTGATTATGTGATTTGTGCCGATGTTTTGGAACATTTAATTTCTCCGGAGCAGGCTGCAGCAAAGTTAAAGAATTGCTTAAAGCAAAATGGCGGATTTATTATTTCTGTTCCTAATGTGACGCATGCCAGTATAAAAACGAATTTGTTGCTCAATGATTGGACATATACTGAGTTGGGGATAATGGATAAAACGCATTTGCGTTTTTTTACAGCGGCGTCTTTAGCCGATTTTATCAGTAATCAGGGATTGCTCATTGAGCGTTGGCTGTATACGACTTTACCGGCAGACGGTTATCAGCCGTATAAATTAAAAGATCTTCCCGTTGAAATTGCCGACTATATCCGGCAAGATCCTTATGCTGAGGTTATGCAATTTATCGTAATATCCAGACCGGTGATGAGCGGATATGAGACAATCCGACAATCGAATAAAATATTTATATTTCCTTCCGTGCGGCAGAAATATAAAAATTCAAATTTTATGTTTAAGATAAAACGCCTGCTTCTGGTAAAATTTCCGGGATTGGTTAAATATATTCAGAGATTGCGTTAACAGAAAGAGGAAATGAAAATGACAGAAAAGTTACCTAAACTGGCAATAGTGGTTCCCTGTTATTATGAAGAAGAGGTTCTTCCTAAAACATTGAAAGTCATCGGCGGTTTGCTGAAAGATATGATTAAACAAAAGGAAATCAGCGGTGAGAGTGTGGTTTGTCTGGTTAATGACGGCAGCAAAGACAAGACTTGGCAGATTATTCAAAAAGCGGCGGCAAAGGATAAAAATATATTCGGTATCAGTCTGTCAAGAAATTTTGGCCATCAAAAGGCAATAATTGCCGGTATGTATGAATGCGATGCCGATATTTATGTAACGATTGATGCCGATTTGCAGGATGATTGTTGTGCAATCAGAGAAATGTTAAAAAAAATAAAAGACGGTTGTGATATTGTCTATGGTGTGCGCGACAGCCGGGATACTGATACAATTTTTAAAAAATATTCCGCTCTTGCATTTTATAAGCTTATGAAGCTGTTGGGGGTCAATATTGTTTATAACCATGCGGATTTTCGTATGATGACCCGGCGTGCCGTTAACAGTCTGAAAGAATTTCCTGAGCGTAATTTGTTTTTGCGGGCTTTAGTGCCTTTGGTCGGTTTTAAATATGATAAAGTTTATTATGACCGCAAGGCGCGAGAAGCCGGAGAAACTAAGTATCCGTTGATGAAAATGCTCGGCTTTGCCTGGAGCGGTATATCCAGTTTTTCGATTGTTCCGCTGCGATTGGTGACGTTTACCGGGTTTGCGGTGTGTTTTTTAAGTTTGATTTTTATGATGTATTTGTTGTATGGCTGGGCTCACGGCAAAACTTTGGTCGGTTGGGCTTCTTTGGTAACTGTTATTACTGTTTTCAGCGGAGTGCAGTTGTTGTCGTTGGGCGTTATCGGTGAATATATGGCGAAAATTTTTATCGAAGTAAAACATCGCCCTTTGTATATCATTGATGAAAAGACAACTCCGGCAAAGTAATCGCGGCGGTTATTAATAATTTATTGATTATATTGGTGTAGTCTTGTATAAGTTTGAAATGTTTTTGAAATAAGGAAGCTGTAATGACTGAGAGAAGTCCTTTAGAAATATATAACAGCACTTTGGTGCCGATGGTTATCGAGCAAACCTCTAAGGGGGAGCGTTCTTTTGATATTTTTTCCCGTCTGCTGAAGGAGAGAATTATTTTTCTGACCGGTGAAGTTAATGATGAAGTTTCTTCTCTGGTTTGTGCGCAGCTGTTGTTTTTGGAATCGGAAAATCCGAAGAAAGACATTTCTTTGTATATCAATTCTCCGGGCGGGGTTATTACTTCCGGCATGGCGATGTATGATACGATGAAATATATCAGCTGTGACGTGGCGACAATCTGCATCGGTCAGGCCTGTTCAATGGGGTCATTCCTGCTGGCCGGCGGAACCAAAGGCAAGCGTTTCTCGCTGCCTAATTCGCAGATTATGATTCACCAGCCCTCCGGCGGAGCCAAGGGGCAGGCGGCGGATATCGAAATTCAGGCCAAACTGATTTTGGATATGCGGAAACGTTTGAATCAGATTTATGCCGAAAATACCGGGCAGAAGCTGTCGGTGATTGAAAAAGCGATGGACCGCGATAATTTTATGACCCCGCAGGAAGCATTGAAGTTCGGTTTGATTGACCAGATTGTAACCTCCCGCAATGAGATGAACAAATAGGATAAAGCAATGAGTGACGATAAAGAAAACAACGGTGAAATGCTGCATTGTTCTTTCTGCGGAAAGAGTCAGGCGGAAGTCAAAAAATTAGTTGCCGGCCGCGGCGTTTATATCTGTGATGAGTGCATTGAAGTATGCATTAACATTGTGGCGGACGAACTGGAAGAAGAACGCAAGGCAGAAGCCGGAATTTCACCGGAAAAACTGCCGACCCCGTCCAAAATTAAAGAATTTCTTGATCAGTATGTTATCGGTCAGGATGAGGCGAAAAAAGTTTTGTCGGTGGCGGTTTATAACCATTATAAACGTTTGAACTCACAGAAAACCAACAAAGATGTGGAAATCTCCAAATCAAACGTCATTTTAATCGGTTCGACCGGCAGCGGTAAAACCCTGTTGGCGCAGACGCTGGCTAAAATTCTGGATGTGCCGTTTGCCATTTCGGACGCGACGACGCTGACCGAAGCCGGCTATGTCGGCGAAGACGTCGAAAATATTATCTTGAAACTGGTGCAGGCTGCGAATTATGATATTGAAAAAGCGCAGCGCGGCATCGTTTATATTGATGAAATCGATAAGATTACCCGTAAAACCGACGGGCCGTCGATTACCCGCGATGTTTCGGGCGAGGGCGTTCAGCAGGCATTGCTGAAGATTATCGAAGGAACGGTTGCCAATGTTCCGCCGCAGGGCGGCCGCAAACATCCGCAGCAGGAATTTTTGCATGTTGATACGACCAATATTCTGTTTATCTGCGGCGGGGCTTTTGCCGGATTGGAGAAGATTGTCAATCGCCGCGGCAATGAAACCTCTATCGGTTTCGGTGCCAAAGTCAGCAGTCCGGAAGACAAAGGTATCGGCGAGATTTTAAAAGACGTGCAGCCGGAAGATTTGCTTAAATACGGTCTGATTCCGGAGTTTATCGGCCGTTTGCCGATTATTGCCACATTAGATGATCTGAATGAAGAGGCTTTGGTTCGGGTTTTGACCGAGCCGAAGAATGCTTTGGTTAAGCAGTATGAAGCTTTGTTTGATATGGAAGGCGTTAAACTGACGATTACCGAGGAAGCTTTGAAAGCAATAGCCAAAAAAGCGATTGAGCGTAAAACCGGTGCGCGCGGTTTGCGGGCGATTATGGAAGAAAATCTGTTGCAGATTATGTATGATATTCCGGATAAGAAAAACGTCAGCGAAATTGTCATTAATGAGAATGTTATTAATGACGGTGCCGAGCCGGAATATGTGGTTTCAAAAGAAAGTAAATCGGCTTAAACCGCTGTGCGGCCGGTTTGAATGAAAAATCCCCGGAAACGGGGATTTTTTTTGTGCTTGGGCTTAGGCTGTGTTGATATTAAAAATATGTTTTTTGTTCGTTTAGTTGTGTATGAAAATTTAGAATCAGACTATGTTTATTTATGTATAGTTATTAGTTGTTTTGGTATTGGTTACATGTTATAATAATTATTATGTTTTGATGAAGGAGGTTGGATGGAAATTGTTAGTACTCATGATAATTTTATAATGTATCATAGTTTGCGAGATGGTGATTTGGTAGAAACAGGAGAGAAGCCTATACTAGCGGATGTTTCATCATATAAAAATTTTTTTGCTTCTTGTGAATCTATTGTAAACATACAAAAAAAATCACCAAATATGTCTTGGGGAAGCGGTTCTTATCGGATGTGTAAACAAGAGGCTGAAGAACTGGGTATTTCTTCAGAAACCTTTCTTCATATTCAAGTTTTAGATGCTAATCTGCATCGTTTTAAAAATTGTGAAGTAGAAGATAAAGCCTTAGAACGTCAAGCTGTTTTGCAAAAAACGATATCGGAGAGACTAGGTACAGAAACAGTCAAGCCGATAAAATTATCAAGTTTAATTGATAAGGGACTGGCTATGTGTTCTGAGTTTTCTATTTTAGCTCAGTCATATTTGGAAAGCCATGGTATTGATAGTTATTTATGTGATGCTCATTTATTTCAGGAAACTTCTGGTGGTATTCTGTATGAAGCTCATCATTTTTTGGCAGTTCATGACAAAGATAGTATGTTTATATATGATCCTTTAAATACGAAAAAAACAGGAAGACCGCGTGTTATGAATACAGGTATGACTAAAGAGCAATTTATGCAAAAAGCAATTAATAGTGAAAAGTTTATATTAGACTTTCCTGCCGATATCAAAAAATTAAATAGTGTATTTGATATTGGAGATACTCATCATCTTGGTTATGGGTATATTAACAGAAGAACTGTAAGAAATAGATAAGTATCTATTATAATATTAATGCAAGCAGAATTTGTTATTTTTCCGTGATTTGAGTCCTGAATATTTGTTTTTGAGAAGAGAAATTATGAGGAATATAAGTATTTATCCTTCAGGGCAGATGTGCTGCGGCCGCGATGCGCAGGCTCCCAGAGATTGTTCGGGAACCGGAGGCTGCATTCCATACAGTTAGTGAAAAAAAGCTACGAAGTTTTTCGTAGCTTTTTTACTGTTTGCTGCCGTAAAGTCTATTTGCCGGAAGAACCGAAACCGTTTTCTCCGCGGGAGGTGGTCAGTTTATCGAATTCTTCGCTGCTGATTTCTTTGAAATCCGCTTTATAGGGAAACGGGAATTCTCCCTGGGCAATTTTATCGCCGGGGTGAATGGTATAGCTTTCTTTGCCGGCCGGATTGGTGTTCAGCAGAATGACCATAATCTCGCCGCGGTAATCAGTGTCGATAATGCCGCCGACGGGGATAATGCCATGATTGGCGGCCAGGCCGCTGCGGCCGTTAATGCGGCACCAGAACGGATTTTCCGGGGCAATTTTTATGCCGGTGGGGCATTTGATGCGTTCACCGGGACGAAGGGTTACCGGCTGTTCCAAAGCGGCGCAGATGTCAAAGCAGGCTGCGTCGGGCGTGGCATAAGTCAGATTGCAGGCAACGTTTTTATAGTGGGGAAGTTTGGTGTAGTAAACCGGGAATTTTTCAATTTTGACCGTCATTGTTTTTTCTCTTTCAGGTTGATTTGTCTGGTCAGATTTTAGAGAAGAGGCGAAAAAATTTCCAGTGCAGAATTTTTGCAGGGGATAATCTTTAACCTTATGGCTTTGCGATTATATAGAAAAGGTAGATATTTTTTGTTAGGGAGAGAAGAATGAAAAGCGTTAAGTTAAACACGGATTATGATATGCCGATGATTGGTTTGGGAACCTGGCGTTCAGGTCCGGGAGAGGTGTATCAGACCGTTCGCTGGGCAATAAAGCTTGGTTACCGGCATATTGACTGTGCGCCGATTTACGGCAATGAAAAGGAAATCGGACAGGCGCTGCATGATGCGGTTGCCGAAGGAGACATAAAGCGGGAAGAACTGTTCATTGCTTCTAAATTATGGAACGATATGCATGCGCCGGAAGATGTTTTGCCTGCTTTGAAACAGACGTTGGCCGATTTGCAGCAGGATTATCTTGATTTGTATATGATTCATTGGCCGGTGGCACAGAAAAAAGGAGTACCGATGCCGCATCGTGCCGAAGATATGGTTTCGTTAAAAGATATGCCGCTTGACTTGACCTGGGCGGAGATTGAAAAGGCGCAGCAGCAGGGACTGATCCGCACTGCCGGAGTTTCCAATTTCGGAGCAAAACGTTTGGGCGAGCTGATTGAAAAAGCGGAAATAACGCCGGCGGTCAATCAGGTTGAGAGTCATCCGCTGTTGCAGCAAAACGATTTAATTGAATTCTGCCGGAAGAATATGATTGCGGTTACGGCTTATTCGCCGCTGGGCTCGCAGCATGACGGAGATGAGACCGATTTGTTCCGCAATGAGATTATTATGGAAATTGCCGGACGTTTGAACTGCACGTCGGCGCAGGTGCTGCTGGCTTGGCAGCTGGCTCGCGGCGTTTCGGTTATTCCCAAGACGGTTCATGAAATGCGTCTGAAAGAAAACTTTGCCGCTTCGGCCGTTGAGCTCGACGATGAGGATATGAAGAAAATTGCTTCGCTTGACAGGGGGCAGCGTTTTATTGACGGCAGCAGTTTTGCTTTCGGCGACTATACGGCTGACTCCATCTTTGCGTGAAGAAAATTGCCGAAGGCATTTGGTGTCTGAAGATTGACGGAGTGACCGATGGATAGATCTTATGCCAAGATAAAAGTGACTGCGAACGGACCTTATGAAGTCAGTAATGTTCAAGACATCAGGCTGTATGCAATTAAGCCTGACGAGGCGGGGGCTTCGGAAGAATATGTTCCGGGACAGAAGTTTACTGCCGATGAAAATCCGTTGCATCTTTGCCGCTGCGGGCGTTCGGGGCATGCGCCTTTTTGTGACGGCAGTCACGAAAAGGCGAATTGGGACGGAGAGGAAACAGCTCCTTTTGAGCCGATATTGAACGGTGCCGAGGCTATAGAGGGGCCGAATCTGACTTTGGCAGACAATCAGGATTATTGTGCTTATGCCCGTTTCTGCGATGCCAAAGGCCGGATTTGGAACCTGGTGCAGGAAGGAACGCCGGCAGCAGACAAGCAGGCCGTTAAGGAGGCATGCAACTGTCCGTCCGGTCGTTTGATAATGTTTGACAATCGCACGGGTAAGCCGATTGAACCGGAATTACAGCCGGAAATAGGCGTTTTGGAAGATCCGGCAATAGGATGCAGCGGGCCGTTGTGGGTGAAAGGCGGCATACAGGTTGAAAGCGAGAGCGGAAAACTTTATGAACGACGCAACCGTCAGACGCTATGCCGCTGCGGGCATTCCCGCAATAAGCCGTTTTGCGACGGTTCACATGCGGCAGTGAAATATCAGGACAGCGTTTTCAGGGCAGACGGTGCAGAATAAAACCGGCCAAAGCGTCTTCGTCTTCCCAGCGGACTTCTATTTCCAAAACCTTGAAAAAACGGCGGCGTCGGGACGGAATTTTTACCAGATCTTTAGCCGTTGTGATTAAGGTGCAGGAATTTTTCTCCGCCTTGTCGATTAATTGGTCAAGTTCGGTATCGGTGTAAAAATGGTGATCGGGAAAATTGACGGTTTCGACCAGTTCAAAGTTCAGTTCACGCAACGACTGATAAAACTTCTCCGGCCGTCCGATGCCTGCAAAAGCAATGACTCTGCGCTCGGAAAAGTTCGGCCTGACCGGGACTATCTGGCCGCGGAAAACGGGAAGGGCAATCTGTTCGGCAAGGCGATGCCTGTCTTCACCGATTATCAGGACGGCATCGGCTCTTTTCATTCCGGCAGGCAGGCTTTCCCGCAAGGGCCCGGCCGGAATGCACAGACCGTTGCCGTAACCGAAACCGCCGTCAAAAACAAGAAATGACAAATCCTTATGCAGGCCGGGATTTTGAAAACCGTCATCCATAATGACCATTTCCGCTCCGGCGTCCGCAGCCGTTTGTGCTGCGGCAAAACGGTCAGGATTGACAACCGTCGGTGCCTGTCGGGCCAGCAGCAGCGGTTCGTCGCCGACCTGCTGCGGTGTATGGTGCTGAGGGTCGACCAAAACGTTATGCAAGTTGCCGCCATAACCGCGGGAAACAAAAAATGGTTTGCGTTTTGCCTGTTGCATGAGTTTGGCAATGGAAACGGCCGTCGGCGTTTTTCCGGTTCCCCCGGCGGTCAGATTGCCGATACAGACGACGGGAACGGCAGCCTTTTGGGGTTTGTGCAGGCTCATGTTCAGACGGGTGCCCAAGTTATAAAGCAGGCCCAGCGGAGAGAGCAAAAGGGACAGCGGGTTAAGATCAGACCAGTAGCCGGGAGTTTTCATTATTCGATGTATCCTTTGACTTTTTCCAGAATGCCGTCGAGCACTTTGGCCTCGCTGTTGGCCCAGTTGTAAGCCAGGCTGCGTTTGGCTTCCAGCAGTTCTCTGTTGGTGAGCAGCGAAGTGACGGTTTCTTCCAATTCGAGAACATCGTTTACCTGAATAACCGCATCGGCTTTTTTGGCACGGTTCATCGCTTCGGTGAAGTTATGCATATGGGGGCCCACAATGGCGGCATCACGCATGCGGGACGGCTCCATAAAGTTTTGGCCGCCGTGAGGAATCAGCGAACCGCCGACAAAAACCAGCGGACACAGGTCGTACCACAGGCCGGTTTCGCCGATGGTATCAGCCACGTAAACTTCGGTTTCCGGCGTGATTTTTTCACCGGCGGAACGCAGGGAGACCTTTAAGCCGTAGCTTTCTTCCAGTTTTTGTTTGATGTCGGCGCCGCGGTTAGGATGGCGCGGGGCGATGATAGTCAGCAGGCCGGGAACGGTCTGGCCCAGTTTTTTTAGAAAACGCCCGATTTTAAATTCTTCGTCTTCATGGGTGGAACTGACGCACCAGACCGGACGTTTGCCTATCTGGCCGACGATTTCGGCTTTCTTTTGGGCGTCAATGGGAATGGGCAAGCCGGCGAATTTGATATTGCCGAGACACATCGAATCTTTGGCTCCGAGAACCCGCAGGCGATAGGCGTCTTCTTCCGACTGGCCGAGGCAGAAAGTGAAACAGGAAAGCAGTTCTTTGCTGATGAAGTCAAACTGCTGCCAACGTTTGAATGATTTGTTGGAAATGCGGCCGTTGACCAGAATCAAGGGGATGTTTCTGCGCTTAATGGAGGAAAGCATGGCGGGCCAGAATTCCGATTCAAACCACAGAACCAAATCTGGGTGCCAGTGGCGGACGAAGCGCGTGGTAAAGAAGGGGTTGTCTATCGGCAGATATTGGTGAAAAGCCCGCTCGGGCAGGCGTTTGCTCATCAGTTCGGCGGAGGTGGTAGTGCCGGTGGTTACCATGATGTGCATATCGGGATAAGCTTCCAGCAGTTTGTTAATCAGCGGCAGCATGGAGAGAGATTCACCGACCGATGCCCCGTGAAACCAGATAAAACGTCCTTCCGGGCGTTTGAGCAGGGGACGGCCGACGCGTTCGTTGAAACGTTTGACGTCTTCTTTGCCGCGCTCCTGGCGTTTTTTGATATAGCGTTTGATGACCAGGGGATAGAGTATGCTGATTAGGGTATTGTAAATCCGGATAAACATCTTTAAGCCTTTTCTGATTTCGGAGCGGGGGCAGGGTAGCGTTTGCGGGCAACGGTTCCTTTTTCGATGTGTTTGATGCCCATGGCTTTGTCAGCTTCCCAGGTGAGCTGATTCAGACGGTTTTCGATTGTCCGGCGATATTCTTCAAGCCTGGTTTCGTCTGCGTCGGCGGGAATATAGAAAGCCTCGGTGGCATAATAGCAACCGCGGGAGAAAGGTTTGGGGAGCATCATCTTGTCCCAGCTCTTTTCGACGATTTTGGAGCCGGCAATACTGTATGTGGCACCGATAATCGGTTTTCCCGATTTTTGCGCAAAGTAGACGGCGGAACGGCTCAGTGTCATGCTCGGGCCTTTGGGGCCGTCGGGAATGATGGCGATGGCTTCGCCTTTTTGCAGCGAGCGCATCAGTTCAAGCGCCGCGTTTTTGCCGTTTTCGGTGCTGGAGCCGCCGATGGTTCCCATGCCGAATTTTTCAAGCAGGCCGGCAATCATACGGCCGTCATGGTGAAGGGAAACCAAGGCATTCAGCGGGTGGGAGCGGTTCCAAAAATAGGGAAGCATCATAGCGCGCCCGTGCCAGCCGATGAAGATGAAACTGCCTTCTTTTTCCCAAACGCGGTAGAGTTCGTCAACGCCCTGCGTCTGCCATTCGGTGGTTCGTCCGACCAGGCGGGCATACCAGTAAATCAGCGTGCTGATGGCAGCCAGTACGAGCCGCGACTGCAGCAGAGATTTGAAAAACTTTTTACATCTTTTGCGTAAAGGCATGAATTTATCTTTTTGATTTTTTGACAATATCGGTGACGGAAATGCCTATGGTCTCATTTTCGGTAATGACGACTTCGCCGTGGCCGATAAGGATGTTGTTGGCGTAAATGTCAACATAGTCGTTGACGTTGCGGTCCAGTTCGACAACGGCGCCTCGGCCGAGCTTCAGCAGTTGCTGTACCCGGAGATCGGCAGTACCGAGCGTTACCGAGATGTCAACGGTAATTTCATCTCCGGATAAACTTTGTTTTTTTAAAGCAGCCATTAAAAATTTTCTCCAAGCATATTTATTTGGTGAGACTTATAATTGTCTCTATCATATAGCAAAGTTTTTAATTTTAAATACAAGATTATAAATTCCCCACAATATTGGCGCCGTTTATCAGCAGTTTCTCATATCGTTGTGGATTAAAGCGTTTAACCGTTGCCGAGCCGTTCGAAATATGCCACAAAAGTCTTAAATATGTGGGTGTGTCTATTGTAGTTCACAAAAAGTTTTCCTATATAAAAGGATAACAGGAAATATGTGAGGATTAAGATAAAATGGCAAAAAAGAATATTTATCCCGTGCTTCCGCTTCGCGACATCGTGGTCTATCCGAAAATGATTGTTCCTCTGTTTGTCGGGCGCGAAAAATCCATTCGGGCGCTGCAGGAGGTCGTTGATCAGGATCAGAACATTATTTTACTGACGCAGAAAGAGGCCGCGATTGAAGATCCGACCGAAAACGACGTCTATCACGTCGGGACGGTCGGAACGGTTTTGCAGATGCTGAAACTGCCGGACGGAACAGTGAAAGTTCTGATTGAGGGCATGGAACGGGTTAAAATTTCCAAGTTTATCGACAATCCCGATTATATGGAAGTGGAAGCCGAAATTCTGCCGGATGCCGAGGACAACAGTACCGAACTTGAAGCTTTGGTGCGGGCCGTTCTTTCTCAGTTTGAAGAATATGTCAAACTTTCGAAAAAAACGCCGCCGGAGGTTTTGGTTTCGGTCAATCAGATTGAAGACAACAGCAAACTGGCCGATACGATAGCTTCGCATCTGGCTTTGAAAATTGCCGACAAGCAGGCTTTGCTGGAAGGGCGGACGCTGAAGGAACGCTTTGAAAAGATTCTTGGCTTTATGGATGCGGAAATTACTTTACTGGAAGTGGAAAACAAAATCAAAACCCGCGTCAAAAAGCAAATGGAAAAAAGCCAGAAGGAATATTATCTGAATGAGCAGATGAAAGCCATTCAGAAAGAGCTCGGCGATAATGACGAGGAAGGCGAAATCAGCGATTATATGGCTAAAATCGAAAAGGCCAAATTATCCAAAGAGGCAAAAGAAAAAGCTTTGGCCGAAGTCAAAAAGCTGAAAAATATGAGCGGCATGTCTTCCGAAGCAACGGTTATCCGCAACTATCTGGACTGGCTGCTGGACATTCCCTGGAAGAAGCGTTCCAAGGTTAACAAAGACATTTCCAAGGCAATGGAAGTGCTGGAAAAAGACCATTACGGGCTGGAAAAGGTCAAGGAACGCATTGTCGAATATTTGGCGGTGCAGTCGCGTGCCGATAAAATCAAAGGTCCGATTTTGTGTTTGGTCGGTCCTCCGGGCGTGGGCAAAACTTCTTTGGGCAAATCCATCGCCAAGGCAACCGGGCGCAGTTTTGTGCGGGCTTCATTGGGCGGTATGCGCGATGAAGCGGAAATCCGCGGACATCGGCGGACGTATATCGGTTCCATGCCGGGCAAAATTATTAAAGGCATGAAAAAGGCCGGAACGTCCAATCCGCTGTTTTTGCTTGATGAAATTGACAAGCTTGGCAATGACTGGCGCGGCGATCCGAGTTCGGCTTTGCTGGAGGTGTTGGATCCGGAGCAAAATGCGGCATTTAACGACCATTATCTGGAAGTCGATTACGATTTGTCGGACGTTATGTTTGTGACAACCGCAAACTCGCTGGATATGCCGCGGCCGCTGCTGGACCGTATGGAAATTATTCGTTTGTCGGGTTATACCGAAGACGAAAAAATCGAAATTGCCAAGCGTCATCTGATTCCGAAGATTTTTTCCGAAAATGCGGTTAAGGAATCCGAACTGACGATTACCGAAGATGCTATCCGCGATATTATCCGCTATTATACCCGTGAAGCCGGGGTGCGGAATCTGGAGCGTGAACTGGCGACGATTGCCCGCAAGGCGGTGAAAGAAATTCTGCTGGCGAAAGGCAAGAAGAAAAAGCTGGAGGTCAGTTCCAAAAATCTGGACAAGTATCTCGGTGTCAGACGTTACAGCTACGGCGAAGCCGAACAGCAGGACCATATCGGTGTAACGACCGGGCTGGCCTGGACGGAAGTCGGCGGCGATATTCTGTTTATCGAAGCGGTGGATATGCCTGGTAAAGGCAAGATTACGCAGACCGGCAAGCTGGGCGAAGTGATGAAGGAATCGATTGAGACGGCTTATTCCGTGGTGCGTTCTCATTCAAAAGATTTGGGAATCGATCCGGAAGTCTTTGACAAAACGGATATTCACATTCACGTTCCGGAGGGAGCAACCCCGAAAGACGGTCCGTCTGCCGGTATTGCCATGTACACAACTCTGGTGTCGGTGCTGACAAAAACACCGGTGCGCAAAGATGTGGCAATGACCGGTGAAATTACGCTGCAAGGGCGGGTTCTGCCTATCGGTGGTTTGAAGGAAAAACTGCTGTCAGCTTTGCGCGGCGGAATTAAGACGGTTATTATTCCGAAAGAGAATGAGAAAGATCTGGCTGAAATTCCCGATAATGTTAAGAAGGGAATGAAGATTATTCCGGTGTCGGAGGTGTCCGAAGTGCTGAAAATTGCGCTGGCAGGCAAGCCCAAAACACAGAAGGGAAAAGCCGGAAAGAGTTCTCAAAAGCACTCTTAGTTATATATAAGGCGTTAAAGCCCGGCTGGACAGCCGGGCTTTTTGCTGTTTAAACGGACTCGCAACAGGCGGATTCAGAATCGCGGCAAATTATTGCTGGGTATGGATTAGCTGTGAATAAGTCGGTCAAAAAAGCGTTATTTGAGGTTTAAAAAGCAAAAATTGGGGATAAATAACGGTTTTTTTGAGGGTAAGGCCTTGTTTTCGTTTGACTTCGGTCAAAATTCAGGCTTAAATTTTCTTGTAAACAGCGGTTCTGCTGTTGACATTGGTTTATAACTTATAATTAGAGGGAGTCCTCACCGTGAATAAAAATGAACTTATTTCTAGCATTGCTAGCGAAACCGGCTTGACCAAAACTGATGCAGCTAAAGCTGTTGATGCATTTGTATCTTCTATTTCTTCTGCATTGAAATCTGGTGACGAAGTTCGCCTGGTTGGCTTTGGTACTTTTGCTGTTTCTAAACGTTCTGCTACTACCGGCCGCAATCCGCGTACCGGCCAGAGCATCAAAATTCCGGCTCGCAATCAACCGAAATTCAGAGCTGGTAAAGTATTGGTTGACTCTGTTAACTAATTATAAGAAAGGGCCGGGTTTCCAGCCCTTTTTCCTTAATTAGTCCAATATTATTGAGATAGTGAGCCGGGTTTCGGCTCACTTTTTTGTTATGGAGGAGGTTCTCGGCAAACAGAGGGAAAGTATGCGGTGGATAGCGGGAGTTCTCACGTTTCATTTCATCAATTAAAAAAACCGCCTTTATGGCGGAATTAGCGGATAGGGGAGTTGTTCGGCTGGCGTTCCGCCGCTTCGTCGTCGCAAGAGCGGCGATACTCCCGTCTCGCCTGCTCCTCCTTGTCGAACTCCCTTTCCCGGGTGTTCTCACTTTTCATTTCACCAATTAAAAAAACCGCCATAAAGGCGGTTTTTTTAATTGGTGGGAGTTGAGAGGTTCGAACTCCCGACCCTCTCGGTGTAAACGAGATGCTCTTCCAGCTGAGCTAAACTCCCATCGTGTTTACGAAAGAGTTTATACACTTCTAAAAATAATTAATCAAGCAAAAAATTGCACAATTTTTATTTTTTTTGCTAAAATTATTTTATATCAAATGATTATCCTGCCGTATTTGTTGTACGAACGGTGCATTAATAAAAAAGGTTCCGAAAATGATTCGGAACCTTTTTTATCAGATGTTGTTTCAGGCCAGTCTTTTCCAAACTTTGCGTTTGTTCCAGAAACCGCTGACGCCGATCCTTTTGCAGAAATCCGGCTTGTAGATGACGGGGCGGTTTTCTTTGAAGAAAGGAATAAAACGTTCCCAGCGTTCCGGGGTGGCAAAATGGTCGTACAATTCTTCATAAGTGAAGTATTTGCCGGCTGTTTCCCATGCCCAGGAGAAAACCGTTTGGGTGTCGGTGTGAAAATGTCCGTATTTCAGCATATAGCCGTTCAGTTCATTTCCCTGTTCGTCCAAGTGATCAATCAGGCCAAAGATGATTTTTTTTGCGTGTTCTCTGGTCAGCTTGGCCTTCAGGCAGGTTACAATCTGCTTTTGCAGAAAATTGAAGCAGGCGTCGCTCATTAAACCCGGCTGGTCACACATTGCGGAATATTTCCGATATGCTTCGGGCAGAATTTTGTAACTGCTGGCTTCGTGAAGAACTGCACCGCAGGAAATGCGCTGGAGGGCAATTTCAAGGAGAATTTCTCCGGTAAAAGCGTCCTGTTGCCAGCAATATTCTCCGAATTCGGCCATCAATGACATATAGTCGTCTCCGATGCGCCAGCCGCGGATATCTTGTCCGGTCGGTTGAACAATTATCGGCAGGATAACCTTGTTAACAACTTCGCTTTGCGACATACCTACCAGTTCATTCACATTTTTGCCGGACATTGCGGCAACTTTGTTTAAAAAATTTGTTCTCATTGTTTATTTATATTGAAGTTAGTAAATTATTTTCGGAACAAATTATTAGGGAAAGGCAAGCCGCCTGATTTATAAATGTATCCCATAATAATGATTGAATGGAAATTTTATAACATAAATTTAGGCGAAAAACAATCATTATTTGACAAAAGGACAAAAATAAATTATAAGACAGTGATTAAAGGCTGTACTTTTTGCTTTTTTTGAGTATAATATTTTCCGATTTGCTAATAAGGAAAGTAAGAAACATTGAAGAAAATTATTTCAGCCACGGAAGCGGGCCGACTTATCGGAAACAATGCTTCGGTTATGATCGGCGGCTTTTTGAAATGCGGAACGCCGACAAAAGTGATTGAGGAAATTTTGAAAAACGGCGTCAGCGGTTTAACTTTAATCGCCAATGACACTTGTTTTCCCGACAGTGACCGCGGCAAGCTGATTGCCAATAAAAGAGTCAAAAAGGCGATTGTCGCACATATCGGAACCAATCCCGAAACGGGAAAGCAGATGAACGCCGGGGAACTGGAGGTCGAATTGACCCCGATGGGAACGCTGGTGGAGAAGATTCGTGCGGCAGGTTCCGGTTTGGGCGGCTTTTTGACGCCTACGGGGGTGGGAACTCCGGTTGAGGAAGGCAAACAGACAATGGAAGTTGACGGCAAAAAATATTTGTTTGAAAAGCCGCTGAAAGCTGATTTTGCCCTGATATACGGAACCAAGGCCGACAAATTCGGGAATGTTTATCTGGAAGGGACGACCCGTAATTTTAATGTGGTGATGGCTTCTGCGGCGGATACGGTCATTGTTGAAGCCGATGAGCTGGTGGACGACAGTCTTGATCCGAATATGGTAACTATTCCCGGCATTTTTGTTGATTACATTGTTGTATAGGTGAAAAATGGAACTGACCAAAGAACAAATCAGAGAAACGATTGCCCGTCGTGTGGCACAGGAGCTGAAAGAAGGCGATTACGTTACGCTGGGAATCGGCCTGCCGACAGAAGTGGCAAATTATATTCCCGAGAACGTTCATGTGATGATTCAGTCGGAAAACGGCTTGATCGGCGTCGGAAAAAAGCCGGCTCCCGACAAAGTTGATCCGAAAATTACCAATGCGGGCGGTATTCCGGTAACGACAAAGCAGGGGGCGGCCTTTTTTGACAGTCAGATGTCGTTTGCGATGATTCGCGGCGGACACATTGATGCGACGGTTTTAGGGGCTTTGCAGGTTGACCAGGAAGGAAATATTGCCAACTGGCTGGTTCCCGGCGTGTTTGCTCCGGGCATGGGCGGCGCCATGGATTTGGTCGTCGGTGCCAAGAAAGTAATTGTGGCGATGGAGCACTTGGCAAAAGACCAGATTAAAATTTTGAAAAGATGTACGCTGCCTTTGACTGCCGCGCATGAAGTCGATTTGATTGTGACCGAGCGCTGCGTGTTGCGGATAGAACCGGAGGGGCTGGTTCTGCAGGAGATTAATCCTTTGTTCAGCCTGGAAGATATTACTTCGACAATTACGGCCGATTTAATTATTCCGGATGATTTGCTGCAAGAAGCAGTTTAGACAGATAGAAAACGGAAACCCCGTCTTGAGGAAAGGACGGGGTTTTTTATTTTTAAATTAAGATATTTTAAACCGGGGAGAGGTATGCTGGTTACAGATTAACCGGGCAGGGTTTTGTTTTGGCTGTGTATCATTCTTAATTTAAGGATATACAGATGCTGAAACAAATAATGGCTCTGCTTTTTGTTTTATCGGCGGCGGGGTGTTCGCCGGTTTTGCAGATGACGCGGGAAGAATGCCGCGAACAAAAGGAAATCATCGGGAGCGTTCGGATTATTCGGGCGGAGATGCGCGCCTTGGCGGCGGCTTATCGGCCGATCCGGAGGGAGCGGATGCCGGGAATGCCTTTCGGATTTAACCATCCGTGGACGGTGGGCGAAGACCCTCAAATGTGTTATGTGGAAGTTTATCAGCTTTCCGAGGCGTTATGTTCGGCTTTGGCAGATGCCGAGGCGGGAGCGGCCAAAGTGCTGGTTAACGGCAGCATGTGGGGAATTTGCACGGAAAATGCGCGTATCCGCTGGCTTTTTACCAAATTTCCGGCATACAGCCGGGAAGAATATCGGCTTGACATTCGCAAAGCGGCGCAATAATCTGAGCGCAAAGAAACATTAGCGAAAGACTGAAAGACCATGAAAACTGAACTTCTGGCGCCGGCGGGCGATATTGAAGCCGGGTATGCGGCGCTGTTTTACGGGGCAGATGCCGTTTATCTGGGGCTGCAGCAATTTTCGGCGCGGGCAACGGCAACCAATTTCAGCGAAGAAAACCTTAATGAATTTGTCGGTTATGCGCATCACTTGGGACGCAAGGTGTATGCGGCGGTCAATACGCTGGTGCAGGAAAAAGAACTTTCCGATTTGCTGAAAAGTCTGGATATTTGTTCGCGCTGCAAAGTGGATGCGGTTATTTTGCAGGACTTGGGCGTGGCGCGGATTATTCGGGAGAGTTATCCGGAACTGGAAATGCATGCCAGTACGCAGATGGCGGTTCATAATAAAGAAGGGGCGCTGGCGCTGCAAAAGGAAGGGTTCAGCCGGGTGGTGGTAGCCCGTGAACTGACGCAGGGAGAAATTAAAGAAATTGCCGCTGTTCCGGGGTTGGAAACCGAGGCTTTTATTCATGGGGCACTTTGCTATTCTTACAGCGGTCTCTGTCTGTTTTCGTCGGTGGAAACCGGACGCAGCGCCAACCGCGGCAAATGTTTATATCCCTGCCGAGCGAATTTTACCGGCGAAGCCGGGGAAAAGCATTATTTTTCGATGAAAGACATGGCTTTGCAGGAAGATGTTCTGAAAATGCCGGTAACGTCGCTGAAGATTGAGGGGCGTAAAAAGACGGCGCTTTATGTGGCCGCGGTTACCGATTATTACCGCCGGATATTGGACGGCAAAGGGGCTGATGAAAACCGGGCCGAACATATCAAACAGATTTTTTCGCGGCCGTGGTGCAAATTTCATTTCAAAGGCAAAGATAAAAATGTGATTGAACGTGAATTTGTCGGGCATCGGGGGCTGCTGATCGGCAAAGTGGAGCAGGCAGGCAAAGGGCGTCTGACTTTTCACAGCAAACATAAGGTAGCGCGCTATGACGGGATACAAATTGAAATTCCCGGCATGGAAAAGCCGTTCGGTTTTTCGGTCCAGCGGCTGCGTCTGAGAGGGCAAAGCGTGTTTGAAGTGCCGGCAGGAGAAGAAATTACCATGGATTTGCCGCCGCAGACGCCGCGTTTGGAAAAAGGGTGGAACATTTATCTGGCCTCGGCCTCCGAAGTTAAGGGCGCTTATGACTATGGCAAGCCCAAGCCGGGTGAATTTCGGCAGAAAGCGGCGGTTGACATTGTCGTCGAGATAACCGGCGGGGAAATTGTTGCTCGCAGCGGCGATGTTGAGTGCCGGATAACAGGTGATTTTGCTGCGGCAGAACATCCTGAGAAAACGGTTGAAGCCGCCCGCAAAGCTTTTGCCAAAAGCGGCGATGCCGCGGTGGAGCCGGGACGGTTTGAGGTGCGCAATCCGGATGGTTTGTTTGTTCCGGTGTCTTTGTTCAATGAGCTGCGGCGGCAGCTTTATGCGCAGATAAGTGTTGAAAACAAGAAGGGAAATCTGCCGGAGACGGACGCTCCGCACCAGATTCAAACCGCCAAATGGGTTATAAAAACCGACAGTTTGGCTAAAATTGCCGCCATTGCGCCGGACGAAACCGATGAAATTATTTATCTGCTGAATGAACAAAGTGATGTCAACGAATTGAAAAAGCTGCCTAAAAACAAACTCCGTCTGGCGCTGCCGACGGTCTGCCGACGGGTTGACAAGTTTAAGCCGCTGATAGAGACTTTGCTGGTGCAGGGATATAAAAAATGGGAAATCGGCAATTACTGGGGATTGTCGGAGCTGCCGAAAAACGGAATTGATTTAAGCTTTGACGCGCCTTTATATATGCTGAATACCCAAGCCATGCAGATGGCTAAAGAGATGAATGCCGGACGGGTAACGCTTTCGGTGGAAGACCAGCTTGACAACCTCAGCCTGATTGCCGCGCAGGCGCCTTTACCGGTGACAATGGTGGTTTATCAGGATGCGGCATTGTTTACCAGTGCCGCCTGTATTCGCAGTAATGCCTGCAAAGATTGTCCGCGCGGTGAAAAATGGCTGAAATTGGAGAAAGACGGACAGAAATATCAGGCTTTGTCGAAGGACTGCCAGACGATGCTGTTTGCCGAACAGCCGTTGTGTTTTGCGGCAGAGGCGGCAGAAATTAAGGCGGATTACTATCGGGTTGATTTTGTTTATAAATCATATGAAGCAGCCAAGGCTGCGCAAGTCTGGAATAAAGTCCGCTGCTTTGAAGATGTTGCCAACTGTCGAAAAGCTAATCTTTACCGCTGTTTATAGAATTGATAAAAGGATTTTCCGACCCGGCCGGGAAGAAACGGCAGTGTTCGGAGCGCCTGCCTTAATTGCGGAAATATTTTTTTTGATAGTTTTGCGGCAAGCCGGGAAAAAAACCTTTGCTCAAACCCAGTTTAATCCGATAAAAATCCAATAATCGCGCGATGATATGGAAATCTATGTCCGCCGACATAACTTCCTGAGCGTCTATCCGAACCGGCGGAATGCCTGTGGCCCGGCTGACTTCCTCCAGGCTGAGTTTTTTCTGCCGCCGGGCGGAATAAAGTTCTTCCGCCAGGTAATAAGCACCGTCAAAAGGGAGCTCTTTCCAGTGAAAAATATATCTGTCGTCCATTAGTCGTCTCCGAGGCTGAGGCGGAACTTTTCGCCGTAAAGTGCGAGATAACGGATTAAGACGTCCAGATTGACTTGAGGACTGTCAAATTGTCCGCTTTCAATCTTATCAATCACGTCAACGGAAACATTGAGTTTTTGGGCGCAGATATCAATCGGCTCCTGCTGTTTGGCACGCAGCCAGTGAAATCTCCAGCCGAGATTTTGCTTATCTTCAATGATAAAATGGGACAAATCAGCTTGCATAACAACCTATCCTTTCAAAAGGCGGGAGGAGCTAAAAACCTGCTTCAACAAAAGTAAAAAGAGCAGACACGCTTATTGCCAGATTACACCGGTTTCATAATGAAACCGGTGTTTTCCGGGTATTAGGCGTACTCCTCCCATATCTTTTACAAGTATGGTTGGATACTTTTGTTGAATATAGCATCAAAATCAAGTGTTTTTAGTCCTTCGATTTCGACTTTTATTCGTTTATATCACATGGAAAACGGCTTGCCAATACCAAAAACCGCTCCACATTAAATACACTTATTTTTTTACTTGTTTTATTGTGTCGGATAAAACAAAACCCTCAGACCTGAAAGGTGTGAGGGAGCTAGTAACTGTACCAGTCGGACAGCCCTCCTTATTCGTGCGGAAGCCGCCTTATATTGGAGGCTCCCTCACATGAGAGGGTCTTGTAACTGATGAAAGAATTACTAGGTTCCCGCCCGCTCTCACGGTTAATCAGGTTTGGGGTTCGGACGAAACCGGACTTACCTTGCCTGAAAGCTGGTTCTACTGTAAATGAGAGCCGGCTAAATTGCAAGGGGAAATTTATGTAAGGCCAAGAGATGATTTTAAGTTTGATTGATATATCCGGCTGTTTTTTTATTATGTTCCGGTTTGAGCGGAATGTTCGGATAAAACCGGAAAGGCGTATAAATTCAGATTACCCGGTCAAGCCGGGTAATGACAGAAGAGGGAGCGCTGATAATCCGGTCAAGCCGGGTAATGGCACGGAGAAAGGACATGAATTATATGGTTATCAGAGCAATGGCGGAGGGAGGACAGCGGGTGAGGAACGGGAAGGAAAACGCGGGATTAAAAAATATTTTGAACAAAAAAGAAAAAACGTTCGTTTTAAGAAGTGTCAGACTTAAAAAAACAGGGAGTTTTATTTATGAAAAAATTTTTGATGCTGTTGGCTGCGGTAACGATGTTAAGCACGGGGACGGTTCAGGCTTTTCCCGGCCACGGCGGAGCGCATTTTCATCCGGGGCCTGTTTATTCGTATCATCGGCCGGGAGCTGTCAGGCACAAGCATCACCGCAGCGGGACGGCTCTGGCCGTGGCGGGGACGATTGTGGGAATGGCGGCATTAGCCAATTTGCTGACGCCGCAGCAGACGGTTCAGACCTATGTGCCGGTGCAAACCGCCGTTGTGCCGCAGCCGGTTGCGACTTCCAACTGCACAACTACCGTTAACAACGGTGTAACGGTTCAGCAGTGTGTGACGACCGGATATTAATTAAATATCAAATAAAATGAACTTTAATGACAACAGTCTCGTTCTAATAAGGGTAAGGAGTTTGAAACATGGATGACATTTCTCGTTTGTTACAGGAGGCCAAGCCGCTGTATTTTGCCCGAAAGCGCCGCAACAACCGGATTAAAGCAACACTCGGAATGCTGGTGTGCGTGGTGATGATGAGCAGCTTGTGGCCGCAGAAATACAACACCTATACCCTGCTGCCGGATACGGAGTTTGAAAATCAGGTGGCGCAGATAGAAGAAGGTTCGGTTATTGAAGATATGGGCTTGCCGGTTGACGAATACGGCTTGTTGATGGTCGGCTAAATGAAAGAAATTATTGCAGCGCATCAGGGCCGGATTAAGGCAATTATCAAAAAATTGACCGGCTCGTATAATGAAGACATCGAACAAGAGGTTTATATCAAGACCTGGCGGAATCTGGACCGCTATCATGAAGAAGGGAAGTTTGTTCAGTGGATAAGCGCTTTGGCTGCCAATGTCTGCCGCGATTATCTGAAATCCAGTCAGCACCGGGCCGAGCTGCGCAAAGCAGGTGACGAATCAATTTTGGAAAAAGTGGCCGTCGGCGGAAAAATCGAAGAGCGGTTTGATGCCAGAGAGCGCCAGAAAATTATTCTGAAGGCCGTGGACACTCTGCCGAAAAAGCTGCGCCAGGTGATTATTCTGTTTGAGTTTGAAGAGATGAGTTATGAGCAGATTGCCAAAAAGACCGGCGATCCGGTCGGAACTATCAAATCCAGACTCTTTAATGCTCGGAAACTTTTGAGCGAAGTGTTACAACCGTTAAAAGGAGAATGATAATGAAGAAAGTTTTATTAACTGCCGTTTGTTTCAGCGTTATGGCTTTGGGCGCCCTGAATGTTCAGGCTGCCGATGATATGCCGCTGCCGCCTCCGCCGCCGCATCACGGAGATGAAATGCTGCCTCCTCCTCCGCCGCCGGGTGCCGATAAAGCGATGGAGAAGAAAATGGAAAAGATGGAGAAAAGGATGTCTAAAAAACTGGCGGACGATTTGGGACTGACAAAAGAGCAGCAGGAGCAGGCCGAGAAAATCCGCAAAGAAGGCCGTGAAAAGCTTAAACCGCTGTTTGAGGAGATGAAAGACATTCGTGAGAAGATGGATAAGCTACGTGAAGACAATATGCTGGAGTTTGAAAAAATTCTGACTCCGGAGCAGAAAGAAAAGCTGAAAGACATCAAAGCCCGGCATCATGAAGAAATGAAAAAGCGCCATGAAGCCAGGAAAGCCCGTCATGACATGCGCCGTGACCGCCATGAGAAGAAGCTTCATGACGTTCATGACAAAGACTGATTTTTCAATCAGTAAATATCCCGCCGTTAAGGCGGGATATTTTTTGTTGGCAATTTAAAATTAACCGATATATGCTTAATTTATTACAGATGTTTGTCAGCGAGGGAAAAATGCCGATAGCCGGGTTGATTGTGATTTTATATGTGGTGATTGCCGAATGGCGGATTGCCAAGATGAAAAAACGCTGGATCAGTTGTGTGTCCAGCTTGGCCAAAATGCAAAAAGACAAAACGCTCTGGTATTCCGGCGTTCTGCCGCAGGCTGATGCGCTTTGCCTGTTTGAGGATGCAGACGGAAAGTATTTGATTTCGACGCTGAACGGCACGCCCTCCGCCGATTTTTCCAAGATTAAGCGCTGGATTTATCTTAAAGATTTAGAAAATTTGTAAAATTTAATTTGCACGGCAGTCAAAAAGTGTTAAACAAGTTTCCGTGAAAATAGGAATTTTGTTTATATTGTTGTCTTAAAATTATTTTTTATGAAAAGAAAAGACTTTTATCTGTTCCGCCACGGCGAAACCGAGTATAACCGCCTCGGGCTGCGTCAGGGGCAGGGAATTGACGCCGGGTTAAATGAAACCGGGCGTTTGCAGGCTCAAAAACTGGCGGTTTATCTGGAAGAAAAGGAGATAGAGGTGATTTATACTTCTCCTTTGCGGCGGGCAAGGCAAACGGCAGAGATTGCGGCCGTACGGCTCTGTATTGCGGTTATCAGTGACGAACGCTTGCTGGAAGGCAATTTCGGTGCGGCGGAAGGGCTGTCCAAAGAGGAAGTGAAACGCCGGTGGCCGGAGATTATTGACAACTGGTACAAGCCGGGTTTGGCGATGGCACAGGGATTTCCGGGCGGAGAGAGCAAAGCAGCCATTCAACGGCGGATGCAGCAGGCTCTGGCCGATTTGCTGGAGAAGCCTGAACGTGTTATCGGCATTTCTTCGCACAGCGCCGCTTTGCGCTTTTTGCTGATGACAATGGGCGGCAACGGCGAAAAACTGCCGAATGCCGAAGCCATACACGTTGTTTGGGACGGAAACTGGCGGATAGAAGAATGACTTGAGGATAAAAACCGGGTGTGCAGCCCGGTTTTTTTGTGTCATAAAATTTTGTTGCGAAAATGTAAATTTTGTCTATAATGTTGTCAAGTTATGAAAGTTTGAGAAGGAAGAAAAATGCCTCGTTCCAAAACAATTCAATCCGGCAGGCCTGTCCGCAGCTGGGAACAGCCGTTTCGGGTGGCCGATTTGTTTCAGACTTATCTGCCGATGCTGGTCCTGATTGTCATTATGGCTCTGTTTATTTATAATCTGGGATATTTTTACGGGTTGGACTGGCGCTATATGAGTCTGCTGCGGACAAGGGACTATTACAGCGGAACGTTGCCGGGGCTTGTTCTGGGGCTGATTTTATACACTTCTCTGATAGTACAGATTTTAGACAGTTCTTCCGGGCCGTATCAGAAACTGCTGCATAAGCTCCGCTTTTGGTGGGCAAAATATGACGGGCCGGCAGACAGCCTGCAGCAAATTGTGCGTTTGAAAACCGAGCTGTGGAACAGTGCCTTGGAGCAGTGGCTCTTGCGGTTGCAATTGGCAAAAGCTTACGGCAAAAATACTTACCGCAAATTATCGCGGCGGCGTGGGCGGAAGGTTTCGGTAGAGCGTTTGCAGCGTTTTCTGGCTGCCGAAAAAGGCCAATATGACAAGCTGGTTTATAAATATGAGCTTTCGCGGAAGAAAATGTGGCCCGAGTTAAAAATGCTGGGCGGAATTGCTCTTCGTATCGGCGGATGGAGCCTGCTGGGAGCAGCGGCGGTTGCGGCAGTTTATTTTTTGTTTTTGATTCCGGTGTACGGGAAAGTCTGGGCAGCGGCTCCGGCTTATTTCTTCGGCGGATTCTTTGTTACGGTTATTGTGCTGCTGGCGGATCTAGCGTTGCGGGTTGTTCACCACAATCGCAGCGTTTTGCTGCTGACGGCGGCAGTGTGGGGAAGTTTTTATTGCGGCATGCTCGGCTGCCGGCAGGATTTGCAACAGCGGGAAGTTCGTGTTATTGACGACGAAAACCGGGAACATTATCTGACCCGGGCGGTCAATCGCGGTTATTTTGTCCGCAGCGGCAGCGAAGTTCTTTTTATTCCCAAACTCAAAGCCGTCCGTTTGGAACAGGATTTATAGCGGAAGTCCGTTCTCAGGGCGGGATTCTCTGATGAGATTATCGACGAACGGGGGCAGGGTTTGTCCGGCCGGGCCGTAGATATGGTGGTCGAAGTAATAGTTGTTGGCGGTTGGTTCGAGTGTAAATTCCCAGGTGTCGGCGCCATGGTATTTGGCTGTCTGCACAAAGGCTGCAGCGGGAAAAACGACGCCGGAAGTTCCGACGGAAATAAATAAATCGCAGTTTTGCAGCAGTTGTTCGACCTTGTCCATACAGAGCAGATTTTCTCCGAAGAAGACAATATTCGGTTTCATCATGCCGCTGATGCCGCATTGAGGGCAGGTTGTTTCAGTATCGACATCGCCAAAAGTTTCCAAGATATGGCCGCAGTTAAGGCAGACGGCCTGGTTGATTTGTCCGTGGATATGACAGATATTTGTATTTCCGGCTTTTTCGTGCAAGGTGTCAACGTTTTGGGTGATAACGCTGACGGTGCCCGGGTATTCTTTTTGCAGTTTAGTGATGGCGAGATGTGCCGGGTTTGGTTTGGCCTTTTGAATTTCAATTTTCAGTTCATTGTAAAAATCGTGCACGAGGGCAGGATTGCGCTGAAAGCCTTCGACGGTGGCAACGTCTTCAACGCGATGGTTGTTCCATAAACCGTTGGAACTGCGGAAGGTTGCCAGGCCGGACTCTGCGGAAATTCCGGCTCCGGTCAGAATGACGATATTTTTATAAAGGCGTGACATTGTTCATCTCCTTGTGTGGCATTTGCCTTTAATATAGCGCTTTTTTTGTTTCTGTCTGCATTTTTTTATAGAAATCTTTACCATAATGTGGTATTTTATAGACAAATAAACGACAAAAAAGAGAATGTTATGGGAAAAAGACCTCGAATCAGCCGATCGGATTTGCCTAATCAGGAACGGGTTGCGCTTTTGAACAAGTTTGATGCAGCGTTTGGTGCATTTCAACGTTTGCAAGAGCGGCGCCGGGCCTGTTCCGACGAGGCGGAAAAGCGGCGGATTAACACGCTGCTGAACGGCTATCGTTCAGAATTTCAGCAGTTGTTTGCACAACTGAAGCTGGTTGACCTCGGCTGTAAAAATAACATGGAAGCTTTGTTTAACAATTACTGTGAGAGCTATAATGTTTATTTTGGCCGCAAGCTGGGAAATTATGTTCGGGATGTGTTGCAGTCCGAGGAAATTAAAAAGATTACCCATTTGATTCATACGGTCAAAAATGACGAAGAACGGGCTAAGCTTCAGGAATATATCGACAATAAGCCGCAAAGCGAACTGAATGCGCTGATTAAGCTGGCCGTGCGCAATTATCAACAGAATCGCAGTGACTATAACCGGGCGAAGACGAATGACTTTCTGGCTTATTTTCATAAAAAAATCGAGTGTAAACCATATACGAAAGCAAGCGAAGACGAAATAAAGGCGACCCGGGCTGATTTTAACGGATTTTTTCAGATTCCCGGGGTTGAACAGCTGAAACGTTATAATCCTTATTCGGAAGCATACAGAGATTTCAGCCGTCGTCCGTCCCGGTCGCGGATTGATATTTCGCCGTTCAGCTATGATTTCAGCCGAAGCAAGGCATGGCAGGCCTGTTGCCGGACGACGATGCTGTCGTCAATTGAAATGCCGTTGCGTGAGGCAATGGCCCGACAGGGCGTTCCGCCTGAATTGTTGCCGAAAATGAAAGTGGCCGATTTCGGGCGCATTTTGTTCAATGAGTATGGCAAGGAGCCGTATCATCCGGGAAGAGGAAATATTCTTGCGCTGGAAGACGTGGTTCCCGGGCTGGATAGCCGTCATAAAGCGTTTTTTTGGAAATATAATGCCATTCCGACGCCGGAAGCTCAGAAAAAATTTTGCGACTCTCTGCTGAAACATGGCGTTTCTCAGGAATATATTGACGTGCTGCTGCCGAGCATTTTAAACGAAGGCCGGCCGAATCCCAAAGTTGACCGAAAGAAGTTTAAAGGGGTTATTCCGTTTTTTTCCCTGCATCATAAATGGGCGATTCAATATCTGGGCGGCAAGGCAAACAGTCAGAAGAATTATGTGGGAATTGCCGAATTCAAATCAGTCGACGATTGGTCCAACGATACGCCGCAGCATGACATTTGGCACGAGGCCGATGCCGTTATCCGCAAGGCGCATGGCGAACTCGGCAACGGCGACCAGCTTTATGAAAATGTTTTGGCCGGCGATGAGCAAGATTCCGATTTTATTGAATATCTGGTCGATACGAGATATGACAACCAAAATGACGGGAAGTACTGGACCGTCAGTATGGGGTATAAGGCGGAAGACAATATCCGCGGAGAGGTAAAAGATTTTGCAATAACCAATGAAAAAGCAAAATCCCCGGCTAAAAAGGAGAAAAACATTGATAAAAGATATCGCCCGGCAGCTTATGCAAGATGAGGACGTTTGGTGCGGAGAGGCGGTTAATCCCCGTTATCTGGATGATTGCAAGAAGTATTTGGCCGCAGAAGAGCGTTGTGCGCTGCCGCCGGATTATGTTGCCTTGCTGCGATATGTGAACGGTGCTTTTTCCGATCGGGCTTTGTTGTTCGGAGTGATGCCGGAATCCTGGCCGGGGCTGGAGGATGTTGTAACGCAGAACGAACGTTATAATTCGGATGTCTTCGGCGAGATGATTTTGCTGGGAACAAATGATTTTGACTGGCTGGTCTATGATGCCGCGCAGGAGGAATATCAGATACGTGAGCGGCAGGGAATGACAGTTATTGAGAATTTTGCCGATTTGGAGCAAGCTTTGCATTATTGGTTTTTTTAGAAAGTCGTTGATAAAAAATATTTTGTATTAATTATTTCAAGGAGCCGTGTTAATTTTAGTCTAAAGGAGAATTTTCTTATGACTAAAATTGATTTGGTTTATTTGTGGTGCGATTCTACTGATGAAGAGTGGAGTGCCAAGCGAAAAAGATTTCAGCAATATGATTGTATTGAAGAAACAGCGGCAGCTGATTGCAGATTTATTAATAATAATGAATTGCTGTTTTCTATGCGTTCGGTTGCAAAGTTTGTTCCTTGGGTTAATCATATTTATCTGATTACTGATCATCAAATTCCTTCATGGTTAAATGTTGAACATCCTAAAATTACGTTGGTTAATCATGAGGATATTTTGCCCCGAGAGGTTTTACCTACTTTTAATTCTATGGCTATTGAAACCGGGATACATAATATCAGGGGATTGTCAGAACATTTTTTGTTGGCCAATGATGATACTTTTTTCGGACGTAAAGTTGATCCGGATTTCTTTTTTTCTAAAAATTTTCCGATTTCTCGTATGAGTGTGCCTTTTGTGAATCAGGGTGACAGGTATAGTCTTTTGATACAAAAATGTTTTGAACTTGTTGGGCAAAAGTGTAGAATCGGCTTTGAAGCCAAACCTTATCATAATATTGATGCTTATCGTAAAAGTGTATATAGAGAGGTTTATGATATTTTTTCTCAAGAAACAACCCGAACAAGGCGAAACCGTTTTCGTTGTTCTGATGATATTATGCGGTGGTGTGTTTCTTTGTACGAAGTATGGCATAATAAAGCGCCATTCATTGTAATTGATAACAGGGAGCTTTCCGGGAGTGTCTGTTTTTCCGGTGTGAAAAAATGGCTGAATAGGATCAGATATCGTTTTTTTCCGCGGCAGGCTGCTTATTATTCTTGCTTGCGCAAAATAGATGTTGATCGTTTTTTCAAAAATCCTAAGCCATGTGTTTTTTGTATTAATGACGATATGATGACTACAGATGAACATCGGGAAAGAGCGTATGAGTTGCTAAGCAGAATGTTTCCGGATAAATGTGAGTTTGAAAAATAGCTAACAATCCGCTTCGGACAGGTTCCCTTTGGATTTCCGGCTCAGAAGGAAGTCACGGTTAAAAAAAAACCTCCCAGAGGGAGGTTTTTTTATTGGCTCCGGCTCTAGCTTAGTAAGTTCGTGCGGGAGCACTCACTAACTGCGCGTCGGTCACTTGCTTTGCAACGGATATATCGTGCTGCGAGAGCACTTATATCCTGGCAAAGCTACGTCTCTTGCGGTAAAAACAACCGGAGCAGCGGTTGTTTTTATCCTCGAGCCTGATACGAACAGGCAGTCGTTGTTCTAGGCAAGGCAGTTATAACCAATAAAAAAAAACCTCCCAGAGGGAGGTTTTTTTATTGGCTCCGGCTGCCTGATTCGAACAGGCGACCAATCGGTTAACAGCCGATTGCTCTACCGCTGAGCTAAGCCGGAATAATAAATGCGGTAACGAATGAATTTTGGAGGCCGGTACCGGAATTGAACCGATGTACAAGGATTTGCAGTCCTCTGCATGAGCCACTCTGCCAACCGGCCAATCGGGATACCTCAACTTGAGTTCCTCATTCACTCAACGTCCTCTATATATACAAACTTTTTAGTTCTCGTCAATAACTTTTTTATATTATTTTGCACTTTTTTTTAATTTGTTTAAAAATCAGATTCTTACGGCTTTCATCCCGCGCTTTTGTGCATGGAAATAATTTAACATTGCAAAACTGCGCTTATCTTTTATGATAAGGAAAATTTTGCAAAGGAGGGCAGAATGAAGATTGCAATTGCTTCCGACCACGGCGGATTTGATTTAAAGGAACAGCTGAAAGAATATTATGCCGGAAAAGGGATTAAACTGGATGATTTGGGGACATATTCGTCCGAGTCTTGCGATTATCCCGATATTGCGAAGGCGATGTGTGACCGGATATTGTCCGGTGAGGCGGAGACCGGTATTCTGATTTGCGGAACGGGCATCGGCATTTCAATTGCGGCCAATCGCTGCCGGGGTATTCGTGCGGCAATTCTGTACAGTGATGAGGTTGCGGCTTTGGCTCGGCAGCATAACAATGCGAACATTGCCGTTTTCGGCGGCCGGACCATGACTTTTGCCGAGGCTGCCCGGCGGATGGATATCTTTTTGCAGACGGCTTTTGACGGCGGCCGGCATGAACGCCGCATCTCTAAGTTGGACGAATAGGGAGGACTATATGGATTTTGAAGAAAATTTGCAAAGCGAAGACAAAGCGGTTTTTGATGCAATTGAATGTGAGCTGAAACGCCAGCAGAATCAGATTGAACTGATTGCCTCAGAGAATATTGTTTCCAATGCAGTGTTGGAAGCGCAGGGATCGATTATGACCAACAAATATGCGGAAGGTTATCCCGCGCACCGTTATTACGGCGGCTGTGAATGTGTTGACGTGGTGGAAAATCTGGCGATTGAACGGGCTAAAAAGTTGTTTAACGCGCAGTTTGCCAATGTTCAGCCGCATTCGGGAAGTCAGGCCAATACGGCTGTTTATGTTGCGCTGCTGAAACCATGCGACGTGATTATGGGCATGTCGCTGGATGCGGGCGGACATCTGACGCACGGTTCAAAGGTTTCTTTTTCGGGAAAATGGCTGCAGGCGGTTCAATACGGCGTTTGTAAAGAGACCGGGCTGATTGATTATGACGGGGTTGAGCGCCTGGCTTTGGAAAACAAGCCCAAATTGATTATCGCGGGCGGGTCGGCTTATCCGCGGCGGATTGATTTTAAGCGTTTTCGGGAAATTGCCGATAAAGTCGGAGCTTATCTGATGGTGGATATGGCGCATTTTGCCGGTCTGGTTGCCGGCGGCGTCCATCCGAATCCGCTGGAATATGCCGATGTGGTAACAACAACGACGCACAAGACTTTGCGCGGTCCCCGCGGCGGCATGATTTTGACTAACAATGAAGATATTGCAAAAAAAATCAATTCGGCGATTTTCCCGGGAACTCAGGGCGGCCCGCTGATGCATGTGATTGCCGCCAAGGCAGTTTGTTTCGGAGAAGATCTCACGCCGCAGTTTAAGGACTATGCGGCACAGGTGGTTAAAAATGCGCAGAAAATGGGCGAGGTCTTGCAGGCCCGCGGTCTGGATTTGGTTTCCGGCGGCACGGATACGCATTTGCTGTTGGTTGATCTGCGGCCGAAAAAACTGACCGGCGATGTGGTTGCCGCCGCTCTGGAGCGCGCCAACATTACCTGCAATAAAAACGCCATTCCGTTTGATCCGATGCCGCCGAAGGTGACTTCGGGCATTCGTGTCGGAACACCGGCCGGAACGACACGCGGTTTCAAAGAGACAGAGTTTGAGGTTATTGCCAATTGGATCGGCGATATTATTGATGCCTTGGCTGCCGGTGATGCGGAAGAAGTGATTGCCGATATCCGCCAAAAGGTTATTGCCTTATGTGAACTGTTTCCGATTTACGGTTAAAAAACTTGTATATCGGGTTTTGCTGTCTGAAACGGACAAACAAAAACACCTCCGGCCGGAGAGGCGGGAGGTGTTTTTTCAGAGCGTTTTGAAGCCGTCTATTTTTTGGCTTCAAAAATTTTTTTGGCTTGCGGCGCGGTGAGTTTTTTCACCAGCTTGCCGTCAGCGTCAAAAACGGCGGCTTCAGCCAGGTACCAGTTGAAACGTTTGGTTTTGGCGTCAAAATAAGGCCGCTTGTCGTTTTTGTTTTTGGCCGCATTGTAGTTTTTGCCGTCCCATAGAATTAATTCATATTCGCCGGGAATGACAATTTCGCCTTTTTTGTTCAGAACGCCGTATTTGCCGTCTTTCACGAAAGAAATGTTGCCGGCGGCGTCAATTTCAAATTTGTTGTAAACGCCGGAGACGGTGCTCTTTTCCTTGATGAAATAAAAGCCTTTGGTGTCGCCTTTGGTAAATTCGAAATAGCCTTCTTTGGCGCTGATTTGTTCTTGGGCGGGAATGACGCATTTGCCGTCTTTGTCGAAAAGCTGAACGCCGGTGTTGTCCTTAGCGGTAAAAAATCCGCTGTAGTAGTAACCGATGTTGTCGAAGCTTTGGGGAAGGATTTCCCGGCCGGAAACAACGTCCTTGACGCCGTATTTGCCTGAACCCTCCACCGTTACCGTGGCAAAGTTTGTTTTTTCAAACTTCTTCTCAATCACTTTCGGGCCGCAGGAGGCCAAACTCAAAACCAGGGCTGCAAGAGCCAGAAAATAAAACTTTTTCATAATTTGTAAGTTTTAAAGGGTTTAACAATAAGGAAAATAATAGCATTTGTTTTCAGTCGTATCATATTTTTTTCAAAAGCGCAATAGACAAAATTCCCGCAAAGTCTGTTTCTTTTTAAAAAGAGTGAAAATAAGCTATTGCAAAATAAGCACATTATCCTTATAAAGAGACAAGATGTTATTAATCCCGGGAGGTTTAGCATGAAATGTCCTTTTTGCGGGTGTGACGATACGCAGGTTAAAGATTCCCGAAATGCCGAGGACAACACCGCTATCCGCCGCCGCCGCGAGTGTCCGGAATGCGGGTCGCGTTTTACCACGTTTGAACGAATCCAACTGCGGGATTTGATTGTGGTTAAAAAAAATGGCGAAAAGGTGATGTTTGACCGCGATAAGCTGGAACATTCCATTTTGCTGGCCGTGCGCAAGCGTCCGGTGGATATTGAGCGGGTGGAAAAAATCGTCAATTCGATTCAGCGGCGGCTGGAGAGTTCCGGCGAAACGGAAATTCCTTCGGTGCTCATCGGCGAATATGTGATGGAAGCGCTGTCAAAGCTCGATCATATCGCTTATATCCGGTTTGCGTCGGTATATAAGGATTTCCGGGAAGTCAAAGATTTTGAGGAATTTGTGGAAACAATAGATAAACTGGCGAATTCGGAAGCCGGTGCGGTTAAAAAGGAAGACTAAAATGGCAAAAAAATATATTTCTGAAAAAATCAGAATGAAAACCGAAGCGCGTTTGGCTGCCGTTCAGGCAACTTATGTCATCGCGGTGACGGAAAACCCGGTTGAGGAAGTTATCAAAGACTTTGTTGACGGGAAGGTCGGGCGTTATGTGATTGCCGAAAAATCAATGGACAAGGAAGAGATGGTTCCGGTTCATGAAATGGACAGCGCTTATTTTGCCGATTTGGTTAAAGGCGTGCATGCCCGCAAGGAAGATATTGAAAAATCGCTGAGTTCCTATTTGGCAAAAGGCTGGACGCTGGAACGCATGGACGAGACGCTGCGCGCTTTGCTCCTCTGCGCAATTTATGAAATTACAACGACTTTAGACATTGATGCTAAAGTTATTATTAAAGAATATGTTGATTTGGCCTATGCCTTTTTTACCAAGCAGGAGCCAAAAATGGTCAATGCTTTGCTGGATCAGGTGGCACATGCCGTGCGCGATGACGTCAATAAGGATGCAGAGGCAAAAGACGCCTCCGTGTAGTTAAGTTGAAAGCTGGATAAGATGGCAAAGTTAAAAGTATATGAGTATCCGCATTCGATATTAAAGCAAAAAGCCGCCAAAGTCGAAAAAGTTGACGATGAGCTGCGCCGTTTTCTTGATGATATGCTGGAGACAATGTATGAAGCCGTGGGCGTCGGTTTGGCGGCGCCGCAGGTCGGTGTGTCTAAGCGCGTTGTGGTGATTGATGCCGAGCAGGAAGATGACGGCGCCGGACACCGGACGGGCAAGCCGATGTATCTGATTAATCCTGAAATTATCTGGCGGTCAGAGGAAAAGGTTTGCGGCGAGGAGGGCTGTCTGTCGGTTCCCGATCAGCGGGCAGAGGTCGAGCGCCATGCGCAGGTGCGGGTACATTATCTTGATTATGAGGGCAAAGAACAGGAAATTCTGGCCGATGACTTTTTAGCCATTGTTATTCAGCATGAACTGGATCATTTGGACGGTATTCTTTATATTGACCGTATCAGCCGGCTGAAACGCAATATGCTGCTGAAAAAGCTGAAAAAACATCGTGAAGAAAGTTGAAAATGAAGATAGTTTTTATGGGGACGCCTGATTTTGCGGTAAAAGCGCTGGAGGCTTTGGCTGCCAGGCATGAAGTGGTATGCGTTTATACGCGGGAACCGCAGGAAGCCGGTCGCGGCAAAAAGCTGACCAAGTCACCGGTGCATGAATTCGCCGAGGCGCACGGAATTTTGGTACGGACGCCGAAAACGCTGCGCAGTGCCGAAGCACAGGCTGAATTGAAGGCTTTGCAGGCAGACATTTCGGTGGTGGCTGCTTACGGGCTGATTTTGCCGCAAGCCGTGATTGAGGCTTTTCCTCTGGGCTGCATCAATATTCACGGCTCTTTGCTGCCGCGGTGGCGCGGTGCGGCGCCGATTCAGCGGGCGATTGAAGCCGGAGACAATGAAAGCGGCATTACGATTATGAAGGTGGTTGAAAAGTTGGATGCCGGCGATATGCTGCTTAAAGGCTCGGTTCCGATTACGGCAGAAACCACCGGGGAGACGCTGCATGACGCGATGGCCGGACTGGGAGCCGAGTTGATTGTGAAAGCTTTGGATAATTGGCAAAATCTTCATGCGGAACCGCAAGACGAACGTTTAGTGACTTATGCCGCCAAAATTGACAAGGCGGAGAGCAGACTGGATTTTTCGATGCCGGCAGAGGTTCTGGAGCGTAAAATCCGGGCTTTTAATCCGTATCCGGCGGTTTATTTTGAATACGGCGGTGAACGTTATAAGATTCTGCGTGCTAAAGTAGTTGACGAGAGCGGTGAGGCCGGTGCAATTTTGGACGGAGCCGGGCGGTTGGTCATTGCCTGCGGAGACAAGGCGCTGGAAGTAACGGAAATCCAACGTCAGGGAAAGAAAAAAATGCCGACGGAGGAGCTTTTGCGCGGAATGAATTTCTGCGGTAGAGTTGAGTAAAGAACTTTCAAAAAATCCCCTCAAAAGAGGGGATTTTTTTATGCTTCAATAACCGACGGCAAACCAGCTGACATAACCTGTGCGAGAACTATCTTTCTCAGTATCCCAAAGTCTTACATAAAATGATGAGATAGAGATGTTCCTTGTCGTTGCAACATAGTTTACATCATAATCTTTATCTGTTGGTGGATTATAGGGAGACACGACGAGTGTCATCGGGGTAACGCTGAATGATTTTGGAAAGCTGACATAAGTTCCGGTATCGGAAGTCGTCGTAACGTTTACTTTTCCGCCCTGAAAGATTAAGCCGGTACCTTTGTCTTTGTACCACCAGTTACTGCTGTTTTTGGAATATTCGGAAAGATTGGACTGGGTTATGCAGTTGTATTTATTTTCAAACGGGCATTTAACGGCCGTTCCCAAACAGCCCGACGTTGAAGACAGGTTATACCCGAGGCTTGAGCACGATGGTTGAGCACCGCAGGTCTGGGCATAAGCATTGCCGACAATCGCCGAGGTTAAAATGCTTCCTGCCAGTAAAATTGATAGTTTCATCTTCTTTCTCCTTTGGTTAAATTTCTGTTCTTATCGTCATTACCTGACATTTTCTCTCTTCCTGCCATTACCTGATTTCTTCCTTCCTCTATCGTTATCCCCGACATTCTCTTCTCTCTGTCATTACCCGACTTGATCGGGTAATCCCTCTGTCGTCGTCGCCAATCCTCAGGATGCCCCGGTCAGGCCGGAGCATGACCGGGTGGAATGACAATCTATGTTCCGCTCGGCCGTTCCGGAG
>ERZ1106941.275-NODE-275-length-81162-cov-5.549657_pt1 | contig 81162 bp, 99 predicted proteins | sample MGYA00403670_ERZ1106941 | MGnify/ENA primary metagenome ERZ1106941 (study PRJEB35170, sample SAMEA104062400) | human gut metagenome | biome: human gut; feature: human-associated habitat; material: faeces | place: Denmark | collected 2012-06-04 ...
TTACAAACGGTCAACGGGCTGAGGTAAAGCGGGCCTGCACTGCGAAGGAATATCCTGCTTTCTGCGTCCGCTTCGCCATAAAGAAGTCTTTTTCTTTACAAGCGTGTCTCCCCAACAACTACTAATTCACCCAACCACAGAAAGAATTTTTAATCTTTGATGAACATCGCATCCCGTATGGTTACGGATGCAACTCATATTCTAACAAACGTTCATTAATCGTTTAAATCTTGCATAGGTGCGAACTTCAACACCTTTGCACTTCCTACACACTTTCCTGTTTCATCACACACTTTTTCTTCAACGTAATACTCCGTTACAACATACATTGTCCCGATAGGGGTGGAAAATTTTTCTGCTGATCCCTTATGGCTTTCAAGTTCTTCTAAGGCTTTTTCTTTTTCGTCATATTCAGCCAGTACTTTCGGCTTCTGACCTGATAATTCAAGCGTGCAGCCTTCGTGAATATCACCTTGCCTGAACTCTCCTTTATTTTGAACGAGAGCATATTTAGAAACAGTAACCTTGCCTGGAAAAGAAGACATGATTTTTTCAACGATCAACTTTTCCACGTACTCAGGACACTTGCTCTTTCCAAGCTCCCAGTTTGTCACCGTTTGGTACGGAATATCCAGCCAGTCGGCTAATTCCCGTCTTGACATTCCTGCTTTTCTTCTTGCCTCCGCTACTGTCATTCTATCCACCTCTTGCATTTTTTCTTTTTTCCTGCTATATTTTATTTAAGCACAAGGGGGATAGCAGGAATTGTTTGAGTTATTCCCCCTCGTGTCGGGTTTTATAAAAGTTCTACTCCTCGAGTAGAGCTTTTACTTTTTTCTTTGCCTCCGCAAGATCTTTACTCTCATTTAAGATTTCAAGAATCTTCCTTGTTTGATTTTCTTTTGCCAGCTTTTCTATTAATTCGCCCGAGTTCATTTCATTCTCCATTTCTTCTAAATTCATTTAGATATCTCCTTTCCTGCTGTTTCCTCATCTGTTACAATTATATTATATATTATTTTAATAACTTTTGTAAAGCATTTTTATTATTTAAATAAATATTTTGATTTTCAATAAACAAAAAGGACACCTCCCACGACAGAAGTGTCCTTTTTTACCGGTACATACTTGAATAAACACATTAGTTATATCATACTACCAACAATATCAACAACAAAGTTTTTCTTTTATTGCGTCCTGCAATAGACGTGAAAAATTAATTCCAGCTTTTTCCGCTTCTACATTCAGATAATACGGTATGGTACAATTTTTTTTCACCATACGATTATCCTGTTTTTTTCGATACTCAGCAATATCAACATCAACCAGCGTTACGATATCGCCCTCTTCCTTTTCTATTGCCTTTGAAAATGGTTTTGGTAATTCTTTCCCCTCGTCTTCCAACTGTAATGCATTAATTCCAATCGCATCTCTCGCCATGAAGATTGCTTCTCCAAGGTCTTTTCCCTCTGTATTCACCTCAAAATCCGGTACTGTTACAAAATACCCGCTTTTATCTTTAGATAAAATAACCGGATATACTGCCATATTATTTTCCATGTGTGTGCCTCCTTTATATTTTGAAAAGAGTCGGGGACTAAATCCCCGTTCTCTTTATTATAGTCTTTGCCAGCCTCTCACTTATTTCTCGGTGTCGTGGGATTGTTTCTTTTTGAACTCCATTAGTGTAAATATCGTGGTTGGAGCCGTTTCTCAGCAAATACCATCCGTTCTTTTCAAGCCTTTTAATCAAATCAGCTCTTTTCAAGTATATACCTCCTCTCTTTTGTTTATACTTATATTATACGCATTGAATACGCATATGTCAAGCAATTGTTTTAAATTTCTTTTATTATTTCACTATCTGTCCAATCCTCAACCCATTTAAACGCTTCTAAAATATTCCCATAGCCAAATGCTTTATTCGCACATCCAGTATGTATGAGCCTATGCCCTCGGCACGACATACTATTTCCTAATTCTGATGCACGCTTCTTTACCACAAATCACACATTTGTATAAATCTTCCTCGCTTTGCCCCGTACCGTATTCTCGGAACATTTCAATATTCTGCTTGTCGATTTGATCGTAATTTGCACACACTTTTATTTTCATTTTCTCAATTTCCACTCCTTTTCTCCAACCACTCTTTCATACATTTATTACATTCTTCCGCTGTAACTGGACTCTGCACATTTTCATCCTGTACACAGGGCATGATCTCTTCTGGTTCACTCGCTGTATCATATGGACACATCAGAACCCACGCCAGTTCCTCATCTGTCATTGACCTGATGCGATCACCATTCGTACGCTTCTTCTCATCTACCTTGTACCGGAGCAGTCCTCCGAGCAATATGCCTGTACTGACTGCCCCGATTGCTGACAGAATCATGATTATTATATTTGCTATCATTTTTCTACTCCACCGCCTTTCACGATCTCAATCGCATCAGATATTTCTATTACATCACTCACATTTTTCCCGTCCTGCGGATTGTCGTAAAACTCCTTACTTGTAGCAACAAAAAAAGATTTTTCATCCAGCTGCTTCACAACCTTGTCCACGTCATAGGCTGTTGGCTGTTCTTTTAGCATATCTTCAATATCGGGAATGCAAAACTCGTAGCCTCTCCCTAGATACTTTGCAATTTCACCACTCGTAATCTTGTCAGCATCAATCAATCTCATTATCTTCCGCTCCTTAACATACAAAAAAGTAATTCTGTCATAGATTTTTTTCTTAGTCCCATTCTGCAAGGCTTTACTACCTTTAATTCCCACCCCGTCACATTCGCATCGCCTATCGGCGTTAGATTCTGAAATTCATCCTCCAGCTCTTTCATGCATGGAACTGCTACCATAATTCCCCAATATTTAGATGATTCCGGGTTGCATTGGTGTAAGTGTTCATCAAACTTACCGTTTTGCAAATCTGGTATCAAATCTTTGTAGCATTCCATTGTAGTTACTATATAGTTCTTTTCACCGTAGAAATTCAATCCATTACAGCTGTAAACATCTTCCTTACAACTTTTGATTTCGTAGCAAGTAAATATTCCTTTTTCTATCCCGGATATGGACATTTGATTTACGGGCGAAAACTGCATATAATCCACACGTTTTGCCTTGGATGTCCACGGGTCAATGCTCACTTCTTTTGCATAATGTTTTCCAAAGACGTTTAGTTTTGTACGTTCAAGAATATGTGACAGAAAAAGTGTAGTTTCCTTTCTATTCATCTTCTTCACCCCTCCCTGTGCGGTTTCGGTAGCGGCATCCAGGCAATGACTTCAAATGGTATCTCTTCTCCATCTGCATCATTCCATCTCCCCGAATCATATCCGACATGATATGGTAAAACATTTTCAAATTCTATTTCCGTATATGGATCACCATCCATAACCGTTACCAAGCAACCAAAAGCTTTATCCGGCAGCCTCTCACTGCATGGAATCCATCCCGGATTCCCTAACTCGCCAACCTCTTCTGCCAGTTCATCCAGTTTTGCATGAATAAATTCTGATGGAACTCTCGTCAGCGTCCTGATATCTTCCTGTATTTCTTTCAATGTTCTTTTTCTGCTCATCAATCATTCCTCCTTATCGTTATCTGAATCCCAAGCTCTTCTCTGATCTGCCCGATAAAATCATCCCATGTTGCAAGATCATCTACGATGCACTCTGCTTTAAGATTCATCCTTTCTATAAATCGCTGGCATCTCTTCGCACCGAAATCAAATTCATCATGCAAGGTAGCCACTGAAAGAGTCAGCATAGTATCAAGAGTCATCTCTTTTATTTTGGTGCAAGCCTTATTCAACTCTTTCTTGCTCATTGCTGTATTAATTCCCTTCGCTCCACGAAATTTAATCTCTTCCCGCAAAGCATCCACCCCGTCTTCCTCTACGATTTTCAGTGCTAACTGCAAACCGTCATTCCTGCCGGATGCGTATTCGTCAATCTTTCCCATGTTTACACCTCTTGCTCTGCCACCTAGTCCATTCCGTCATAAAAATTTTCAGACAAACTAACTTGTCTATCATCCAGTTTGCGTAATTCTTTGATAATCTTCATTTTTGTTTCTCTACAAGGGAAATACCCATATTTCGCATACCGTAACATTCTTTCAAATGTACTCATTGGATACGGGATAATCCCATCTGTCACCAACCTCTTCATCTGTAAATGCTGAAAGAAATTATCTGCATATATTACACGGTATTCAATGTGCGTGTCGATAGCTTCACTAACCGGGATCGGCTCTTCTTCAATTTCAGCTCCCGTTTCATCCTCTATGGTTGCTTTATAATACGCAAATTTCGTGATGCTAAAATCGAACTGCTTTAATATTTCCTCTGGCTTCCCGAAAATCTTTGAACACAATTCAATCCTTACGCCAGTTCTTATGTGCTTGTAGGCTTTTACATTGTCATTCTTATAATAGAATGTGTACTCTTCATTCCTTTTGTCGGCTCCCTCATACCCAGGAGTCATCGAATCAAAATATTGAACTGCATCCTCGTAATCTGACTCACTCTCAAAGAATATATCAAGGTCTTTTACCTTTTCTTTGTTGAAGATATTTTTGAAACAACCACCACAAATGAATCCATTATGCCCCAGCATAAATTCATCGAGCCAATTCAACACCCAAAAATTTTCTCGGCTTTCACTTATAAACATTATTCTTCTCTCCTTTCACGCAATAACGATTTCTCCCGATTCCTTTTTATACAGATACACTTTATCACTCAAATACAACTCCTCATCCACAACTTCTCTGTTCACTCTTCGTACTGTATCTCTTACTTCTTCAACAGACATAAACTTTGGAAGAGCAATCAGTTCATAGATAGATGACGGAACAATATACAAATCTCCTCCTGCTTTTTCTGCTAACGGCTCAAATATTTTCGGATACAGGAGGGCTGTCGCACCTAATCCACCGTTTTTATAAATCACAAAATCAATCATTTCATTATCTTCAACCGTAACTCCAAGATTCGACAGCTCTTTTACCATACTGCTGATAACAAATCCATTTTTCTCAGTATTTTCCAAAGCTGCTCGACGGAGTTCATCCGCTCCAATGTTCAGGTAACCCAATAATTCATTTGAAATCAGAATGGATGCCCGGTCTTCTCCACTTCCACCAAGCACCCTATAAATCACTGCCAAATCCATAACTTTTTCATGTGGAACTTTCTCAAGCAGTGCTGCGTTAGAGTTATAATTCACAACTTCACATTCAACGTGCTGCAGGACGTAATCCGGATTCTTTAAATTTTTTGCAAGATCATTCACCGGTGTCGGCATCTTCTGAGAAGCTATAGCGTAAATCTCCTCTGCCACTTCTCTAACCGTGGCTTCTTTTCTTTCAATCAAATTCATAAAGGCATCCACATAAACACAAAATGCCAGTGGTGATCCTTTTTTATACACTTCAACTGCTGTATAGACAGTTCCATTATTTTTTCTTTTTTCACTTACAGTAAGTTCATATTCTTCGCCTGCGATTTCCTGTACTTCCTTTACCAGTTCTTCCATCATTGCTTCTCTCATCTCTAAACTTCCTCCTCAGCTTCAAATTCTGCCATTGTTGGCCTTTTTCCTTTTAAATCATCCCATTGATACAGTAAATGGGTTTCATCTTCCCATTTTGCTTTATAGCAGTCCCGGCACATACATGATCCTGACAACCATCTCATTTTTTCCAGGTATTCCGGTTTTCTGCAGTTTTTACAAATTACAATCTTCATGCATTATCCTCCCATGAAATCCCATATAGTCAGCTGCCCCTCCCGGATCTTTGACTCAGAAACTCCCATTTTCAGGATTTCATCAAGCTTTTTCCGACTTTCTCTCAAAAATTGAACGTAATATTCCGAATCCTGGCATCTTCTCATGGCAACCAAATCATCTTTTTTCACAGCCTCTTCATACCCTAAAATGTACCTGACCGGATTCATGCACTTTTCCGTATCTTTTGTAGCCTGCGGTAGCATTGACCGTAAATACAGAAAATCTTCATTTGCCTTTAAGAGTTCCAGCGTCTTCCTGGCTTTAAATCTGATCTCATCAGCTTTCGCCATATACCCGTCATATGCGATTGGTGGGATCTCAAGATAATACTCCTGCGGATACTCTTCCTGATTCAGCTCTGCTTCGATTCTTTTCCGATCACTCAGAATATGGTTGCGACACAAATTCATATTGACTCCATCCGCAAAAAACGGATCAGATCCACCCTCTTCTTTCAGGCTGTAGTATTTTTCCACATTTTCCCGGATATCCTTACCAAGCCTTTGGCTAAGCTCTTTCGGATTCAGTGTCTTTTTTAAATCGCCCATTAATTGCCTCCATGATCTTTCCTGCCTTTGCTTCTCCAATTCCCTTTACTTCACGGATCACTTTCTCAATTTCATCAAGATCCACACGGTCAGCTGCAGATCTTCCATCTTCCCATCCACTTGTATAGATCCTGGTGCAAAACTCTTCAAACTGCTGATGATCGTATTTTTTTACCGCTTTATAGACGGCTCTGCTTACCACGTATTTCTCTCCCTGTTTCTTCTTTCCCATAATTAAACTGCCTCCGTTTCCACTTTCAACTCTTTGATAATTTTCCCAAGGGCATACTTGCCATTAGCCGTAAGCTGTCTCTGCCATGCCCCCTGTGATGGAGCCCAGCGAAAGCCATTTGCTTTCAGAATGCTTCTTATTGCCTCATCCGGCTTTCCATCGAACAAGATCTGTATTCTCATCAGTTCCGTGTTCTCAATTACTTTAAACTCGCCATAATCCACCTCAGAAGTGCCTTTCTCTTTCGTCTTCTTAAGTTCCTCCACTCTCTGCTCACACCTCTTAATGTTCGCCAGGTTATTCTGCAACGCCCATCCGGGATAGGGTGATCTGTCATAATTACACTCATCCATAGACTCCTGAAGCTTTCGGAGATGTTCTTCCGGCAGAAGCAGGCAGCCATCCAGCGTATGGTATTTACGGAAATATTTGTTGACTTCTTTCATGTTCTCCTGTGCTTCTTTCAGCCCCTCAATTTTCTCTTCCAATGCTTCAATGGCATTCTCATCATCACTCTTAATGACCTCTTTACAATACAGAAGGTTTTTCAGCTTTCCTCTGATTGACTGGCAATAATTGTAGAACTCGTGGTTTTTATCCCATGCCTTGCCCTGTTTTTCTTTTTTCTTTACCGGGAAATTTCCTGCTCCGGAAATCATGACAGACGGACACATACAACCAATTCTTAACTCTCTGTTAAAATATTTCCCCATGTTTTTTGCATACCTGGTTGCCAGTCTCCATGCTCGCTCCTGATATGCCTCCCCTCTTAGTGCCACCACTTTCTCTGCCAGGTCATACACTTCGTCTACATCCTCCCTGTACTCCCTGGTTCTTGTCCCGGTCTGATACTCGTCAAAAGACCTCATACTCTGTGCTACTTTTGCCGCATCTTCGTTAATGACCATATACTCTCTTTCTTTCACTGCATATCCCTCCTATTCAATTTCTTCACGGATTTCACACGTGATTTCCGGTTTTGAATCACTGTTCAGCCTGAAAAGTTTCCATCCCTCACTTGCATTCTCCATAGAAATATAGCCGCCTGGTGTGATCCAAACTCTCGCACCATTTGTGTCAATGCTTCCTTTTTCTTTGAACTTCTCCAAGATATCCGCTACGATTGCAAGATGCGGAAAGCATTCAGCGTACATTTGCTTAAATTCCTCTTTTTCTGCCTCCAACTGCTCCATTTTTGTCATTTCTTTCTGCTGCATATCCTCTTCCTCCTTATACTCCAGTGACACGTGCCACCAATTATCACTCAGGCTCAACGATCTGATCGTTGACTTCCTGATCTTTTCCATCATTTCCATGCTCACGATATCATCAGATGAAAAATCTTTTGATACTTTGGCATTTCCGTCCTGCTCTATGAGCGTGTAATGAATCCCACGCTCATCCGTTGGATCGGACTTACAGAAGTCCAGGAACTTCTTGCCGATCCATTTCTTTAAATCTTCCACCATTATCCCTCCTCAAAAAATATCTATTAATTTATTTTCTTAGCCTCTATGATCTGCTCATTTACCATTCCAGTAAGCATGTATTTGTACTCTTCACTTAATTTGCTATATATTTGTTCCGCTGTTTCATTCTCAACACCATGTTCCATGAGTTGACGGGTATAAAACCCCAAAAGCATTACCGATGCCCTTTTACTTTTGTCCGCCGTCATACGCTTATAATCCATAATGAAATCGTCATATGCAAATCGTTTACTTCTTTCTTCAAAAGGAATGATTTTTCCCACGCCATTGCCCTCCTGTTCGTGTTTGCTAATTTCTTTTTTGTATTTGTTGACTTCATATTAGCTTTTATTAATATTTTTGTCAAACTTTTTATTAGCAATTATTAATATTTTTTAATTGAAATTAGCTTTTTTTTAGTGTATGCTAAGTGCAAGGAGGCAAGTTTTATGATTAAATACTATAAACTATTCGATCTGCTCAACCGCCGTGGTATGAAAAAAACAGCTTTGTTGGAGTACATTTCTTCTCCTACACTCGCCAAACTTGGGAAGGGCGAATCTGTAAATACCAGTGTTATTGACAAAATATGTACCGCTCTTGAATGTCAGCCAGGTGACATTATGGAATGGGAAAACCCAAATAGCAGACTCTCAGAGGATAGCAGGGAATAACCCTGCTATTTTTATTTCTCGAAATATTCTTCGTACTCAATCCCTGCCACCTCACAGATGCTTTCATAGTCAGATCCGTTGTCATACATATTCCGGATCGTCTGACCGTGGATCGTTCCGTCCCACATACGGATCATACGCTCGATCTCCTCATTTAATCTCCGGTTGCTTCTGTCTGCCATTATTTCTCTCCCTCCTAAAAATTGTAATCATAGAACTCGTGACGGCCTTTGCTCAGTGACAGATCTCCAGGCTGACCGTATCTCTGGTATTTTCTGGACCATCGGAACGTGTACTCCTGGCCTTTTTTGTCTGGCTGGTAGGTGTATGTCTGCTCGTCCTGGTTCGTGCAATGTCCGGCAAATCCTCCAGGAATCCACTCTGGCTTAAAATCCGGATTCAGCGTTGCCTTGTCTCTGCGAACAGTGACGCTGCTCTTTGTAACCTTAATTACCGTGGCGGCGTATCTGTCACTCCAGAGATTTACAGTAACTCCGTCTCCCACCTGGATGCTCGCCGGTGTCAGGAATCGTTCCCTGAACAACGTAACCTTTTCTTTTGCCTTTTTGAAAGCCCAGGCCGCCATATCAGTTTTGCCCTCTCTCATATATTTCGCCGCTCTGTGGAACATTCTCACGATTTCATCATTCTGCATGATGTACTCGGCATTTGCCGGATCGATTGCTACTACTATTGTCTGGATGCTGTTCTCTCTCATGGTTACTACCTCCTAATATGCAAAAATTCCTTTGTTCTGTAACATTATCCCGATTTCGTATTCTCTGCCGTAGTAGGCATCAACCGTCATTCCGTAGGTGGCAGCCAATTTTTCCTGTAACCTCTGCCTGCTCGGTGCAAAAGCCTTTTCAATCTGTTCAGTACAGAATCCACATGACATTTCGTATTCAGCCTGTTCCATTCTGCCTAATTCATCCATCTTTTTGAAAATTTCTTTTCTTTCTCTTGTCATAGTGCCTATCTCCTTATGCTCTGATTGCCTGCTCAAATTTTGCATTTGGAGTATCAAATGTTGCTCTCTGATACACATATGAATCTCCAGCAAACTGTCCTTCAACGTGAAGTTTCTTGTCAGTTCCTCTTCTGATAGATACAACTTTTGAAGAGCTCCATGTTTTGATTGTCTCTTTAACTGATCCTCTTTCAATCTCATCTGCTGTAAGTTTTCTGTTGATCCCTCTTTCGATAATCTCAACCATTTTCTTTGTAAATTTCATATTATTGTCCTCCTTTGAATTTGTAATCCGTTCGTGTCGTTCATTTGTTTTGTTGACTTAAGTATAGCGTACTTTGGTGCGTGCGTCAATACAAATGTTGCAAAAATAGCAAAAAAATTAGAGACACGCTTTCATGCCTCTAATTTCATACGTTTCTTTACTTTTTATTTTTTCACAATCTCAATCTTATAACCCATAGCGTCCAAAATCGCCTCAAGTTTTCCGTACAATGGTGCGTTTTCCTTAATTGTATCATACAACTTCTCTACATTAAAATCGGGTTTTTTCCCATCTTTTCTGCAAATAACCATTTCTCTCCCAAGAGCATCCATAATCGCATTTATGGAATTATAATTTGAATTATTTCTTTTCAGAATATCAAATACTCTCTGTCTGCTCCATTTTACTCTTCTAGCCAATTCAGATTGCGTAATTCCCTCTTCTCTTAATATTTGCTTTACGTATTCTGTCATATCCATCCCCACCGCCTCCTCTCGTTTGCTATAGCATACTCCGAGCATCACCGGCTTGTCAAGATATCCATTACATTTCCGAACAACAATCTATGGTCTCATCATAATCGCAGCCATGTATTTTCTTGCCACACAAATCGCATAACATCACCCTTGCTCCGCATCGTGGACAGTAGGAAGTTACTCCCCACTTCATATCCCACGCAAACATATTGTCTTCCTCACAATACGGGCAATACCCGGTAGTCAGAGAACTTTTTATATCCTCCAACTCCCGAGCGGTTCTCTGCATGGCAATCTTAAGATTTCTGTTCTCGTCCTCTCGCCATCTGATACGCTTATTCTGCCTTTTCAGCTTTCCTGATTGCTTCAAGAGTCTTTTCTTCAAGATTATATTTTCAGCTCTCCGAATCATGCGTTACACCTCCCTCCTGGTCATCTGCAAATACATACTTCGCACCCGGAAGTGTATATGCTCTCTTGGCAAACTCGTGACCTGAAACAATCAATCCCATCTCTCGCATCTCCTGCATATAATGGTTGATAGAACCGGTGGACCTTAACCCGATCCCGTCCATAATCTCACGGGTACTCGGTGGATATCCATTTTCTCGCATATACTCTTTGCAGAAATTCAGAATGTCTTCGTGACGTTTCTTTACAACCATCTTCTTTTTACTTTTCTTGCTCATCTTTTTCTCTCCTCTTTCTTCATGATGCTTCAGCTTCAACTTCGTAAAATATTGCTAAAAACCGGGAATCATATTCCACCCTTACAGGAGTATCACCACAAAGGCGATACACAATATCATACAGATTGTCTTCCGACACTTCCGTCAGTTCACAACCGTATTCATTTTCAAGCATATCTATATCATCATCTAACACCAGTATTCTTCTTTCCGGATCCGGAGTCCAGTCTTTCGGTAGCCTTTCCCGTTGCTCACGTACACGTTCCCAAAATGCATCTTCATCAGGATACCACACCTTTATTCCTCCTTTTAAGCCGTCCTATATTTTTCCCACCTAGCATTTGACAATTCTAAATGTCACCTTGTGTCCAGGATTCGCCAGTATCAGAACTTCTTTCATTTCTGCTACCGTCATATCGTTATCAAGTGCTGCCCGAACTACATCCACCAGTTTTTTCCCATCCAAATATGCTACTATAGTTCTCATTTTTCTTACCATCTTTCTACCTCCTACAGTGAAAAGTAAATTGCTGCTCCGAACGCAACAATGCATACAAGCATTGCTGCACTAAATCCGATCACAAACCACAGAAGCCTGTCTTCTTTTTCGTCAGATTCAAATCCATCTATGCTACGACTATGCTTTTTGATTTCAATTACTTCCAAGCCTTTTTTTCTTGTATCAATTATTTTTACTCCATCCATTTTCAAACTCCTACTCCTGATTACAATAATCAATAAATGCAGTGATTGTCTCGTCTGCCTCGCAGCGTGTATAAAGTCTCTTTTTGCGGTTTTTCTTTCTCCATAGCGGTAACCCGTGCATTTTCCGCTGGTTATTTGTCAGCAACATCGGTTTCATGTTTCCCATACTCTCTCCATCTCCGGAGGTCTTGCCGCCTCCGGTCGGCACTATGTAATCAATCCAGAAGCAACTCCTGGCTGATCGTGTACTGTTCCTGGAGCTTTTCAAAAGCTCTTTCGGTTACTGTGTATTCTCTCCAACCAAGCCGATATTGAGCTGATTTTGACAGGTTCTTAGATTCCAGAATTCTGTCAAATGTGATTCCTCTGCCTTTCAGCTCCAGCGGAGTGCTGATGTGGTAATGTCTGCCATAATAGCTCCGCTCTGCTTCGATCTGGCATTTTGGCTTCTGTTCTCCCATTTCCGGAGTGTAGCAGTACAGCCCCGGCTTTTCTGGAATCGCTGCCGGCTTTTCTTCCGATCTTGCATTTTCCAGGCGTCTTGCTCGGATCTGTTCCTGGAGCGTTTCAACTTCTCCAGGTTTGAAATTGCCCTCCTCATGGCAAACTGCCATGATCTCTGCATATTCCTCTACTACCTGGTTGTCAGATGCCAGATTGATAAGCTGTGTCAGGTTCAAAAAGATGTTGCTGTGTGTCTGTGGAAACTGAATAATTGTTGCTGCCATAATGTCTCTACCTCCCTATGCGAAAATGAATTTTCTGAGTTCTTCGTCTCTGCAATCACTGTCCATCCATGCGTCAAACTGTTCTGGGAATCTCTTCTCCAGTTCGTCCATGAACCATCCTCTCAGTGTAGGCGTGTTCGGATCGGTCATTGTGGTTGTTGTCTCCCACTGATCCAAAAGCTGTGATGTTGTCAGGGATCCGATCAGGTTTCTTGCTCTTTGTTCCGGTGCTGTCATGGCTCTGTCCTCCCTATGCTTCTACTGTTTCGTGTGCTGTAAAGAATACCTCTCTTGTATCCCAGTTATGAATTTTTGCCCGTTTCTCTTCTCTCCGGGATTCGTTGAATTTACCTGGATGATGGATTTCAACGTATGTCACAACCTTCGCTGTCCGCTTTACGATCTCCATTTTTACTGCGTTTTCCCCGTATCTTTTTCCGATCTCAAATTTTCTCATTTTCGTTCCCTCCATTTTTTTCGTTCATTTGTTTTGTTGACTTAAGTATAGCGTACTTTGGTGCGTGCGTCAATACAAATGTTGCAAAAATAGCAAAAAAATTAGAGACACGCTTTCATGCCTCTAATTTCGTACGTTTCTTTACTTTTCAATTTTCCGATGCTCAACTGCTTCTGCTCTGTTTATTTCACTCCACATTTCCAAGATGGAAGTGACTGCCGTTGGTGCGTTCACCGTTCACGGTACATCACGATCAACCGTATCAGCCATACATCCAACTGCTTACACCCTGTTCAGTTTTTTGTTTGAGTACCATACGCTTTTACATCAGCCTCAAACAAGCTCGGAAATTCAGATCGCTCATCTCTTCTCGTCAACTGGGATGGATCTTGAAAATTCGTCTTGCCTGTAGTTTATCTCGTCAACTCCGTTTTGTCAACAATTATTTTTTGACTCTCACAGCTCTCACAGTGATGTCGCTGTAGCAGCTACTGTAGCACCACAAGAAAAAAAAGAAAAAACGAAAAAGAAAAAACGAGAAAAAGAAAGAGAAAGAAAGAACCAAAGAAAGATAAATAAAAAGAGTTAAAAAAGAAAAAGAAAAAAAGAATAAAAAAGAAAGTATAATATACGTGTGTTTTTCGCAACTTTTTCACCTCATTTTCGCATTTTTGCACCTGTTTTTTATCGTTTTGCACATCATTTTGACCATCATTTTTCTGCATTTTGATGCTACATTGACTATCATTTTGACCATTTTTGTATGCGTTCATACGAACTGTACTCGCTGTTCACATATAAATAGGAAGAAAGTGGCTTATTTTTCGGGATTTTAGCATTTTATAAATGATATGTTTGTGTGTAGCTGCTACTGTAGCATATACTGTAGCTGCTACTGTAGCATATACTGTAGCTGCTACTGTAGCATATACTGTATATGTCACTGTAGCTGCTACATCTTATATTATTATTTCACACGCAATAGGAATTAATAGGAATTTTGCCAAAAATGAAGACTTGCCTGAGACTGCCTAGAATGCCTCAGAATGCATTTTAGGCTTTAGGTGATAATCAGATCGAAAAAATTATTTTCGCAAGAATTTGAAATACTGCACAATTTCAGCTTTACTATTTTGTGCAGTTTTTCTATTGACAGAACTTTCTGAATCTGTACACAAAAATAAGCCCCGGATATCCGAAAATACCCAGGGCATGTGTGACATACTATTACCTCGACCAAAAGGATTTTTATTTTACAGCGTACTGCTATGCGTTCTTACACTCGCTTAACAAAATCAAGTGAGATCCATCCGGCACCGGACTTTAAGCGTACCCGGACCTTTCCGGATGTTGAGATCCGTTGCATCCACCCGGACCTTGTAACTACCGCTTGAGGATGCTGCAGGCTTGGATGCAGGCTTGGATGCAGTTGAACCGCTTGAGCTGATGGAATGTCCTAAGATTCCTTCTGCGATTGCTTTTGCACACTTATCCACATTCCAGTGGGATTTATCCACAGCGTTATCAACAAAACAACACTCCACCAGGATAGCCGGACTCTTTGTATTCCTCAAGACATACAGATCCGGCATATATTTTGTACCTCTGTTCCTGATTCCGAGTGCCGCTGAAATATTGGCACAGATCCGGTCAGATACTGCCTTTGTTCCTGTATCGTAATTCTCAACTTCACACCCAGTGCCACCACCGGCATTCAGGTGAATTGACACATCAAGGCTTGCCTTATGAGCATTGCATTTCGCTACAATCGCTGACAGGTTCGCACCCTGAGTCCGTCCATTATCATCCGTACAGTCATAGACTGTATGCCCTGCTTTTCTGAGGTATTCGATCACCTTATTCTTGACTGCCCTGTCCTCATTCACTTCTTCCAAAAGTCCTGAAGCTCCTCTGCAGATCAATGAGTGTCCACCATGTACGTTATAAATTGCCATAACTGTTCTCCTTTCATTTCACAATAAAAAAACGGCATCACTTCTGTGATCCGTTCACCTTACCATCGTCAAGTAAATCTTTAACTCCCTTAAACCATGCTTCGACTGTCTTCTCCAGGATGTAATCACTCAGTACCACCTGGAGCCAGTTCGGCAACAGCTTTCTTGCCTCCTGTACTACATACTTGAGCTTCTGCTTATTATCTCCGTAGTTATATGCCCTCTCTGCCGTCAGGATCAACTGGTACACATCCTCCCGGATTCCGTCAAGTCCTTTCATCTTTGCATACTGATATGCCACCACCACGGTAACAAAAATCAGGATCGCAACTACCAATACCACAACCGGCATCGGAATCTGTAACAACACATTCCACAATTCCATTTCGATTCCTCCTGTCTTTTCTTGTTGCCCCGTAGGCTCTGTATAAGCCCGTGGAGCGGTTTTGAGTAACATTGTGGGGAAATTATTGCCAAAGCCGTCCAAACCCAAATAGGCTAGTTTCTAATCCTATCAGAATCCTACTTGCGTAGCGATCCATCCCACAAGGATACCTACTGCCGCTGATACAGCATAGCCACATACTTTTCGCCACATTTCCCCGTCTCTGCTTTCCAATGTTTCCAAGCGTTTCCCCTGCTGCTTCTGCTCGCCTACCATAAGCTCAATGCTCTGCGCCAGCTTCTCGACCGACACAGTAAGCGAATTGATCTGCTGTGTAATCTTCTCCAACACTTCAATCCTCTTGTTCTGACGATGGTTCTCATCCTCGATCCGCTTCTTGAACTCTTCGTGTTCCGCCCTTGTAATTACGTCATCCATCTTTCTCACCTCCTTTCACAGGCTATAAATGCGTGCTTGTCATCCTACTGCAAATACCGGGCGAATCCCGTATGTGCTTGTAGCCATATCACTGCTAGCATCTCCGTATTGCGATATCAGGGTGTATGTCTGCGATCCTGCTACATTCCGCAACCAATAGTTTACACCAATAGTCTTCAATTCAGGAGCAAGCCGGAACAGTGCTAACTGCTGCGTATCGGATGTCTGCTTATTACTATTGTCAGTGCAAATATATGTTCCGTGAACCATCACTTCATTCATGAGATCTACAGATGCATTGCCCCATGCTCCATCAGAAAACATCCTGTGTGATATCAGTGAATTTTTAAATACGTCCGGCAGCGAGTCTGCTATTTGATTTAACCGCACAGTTTTCATCGTCGAACTTTTGTAGCCGCCTGATGTACTGTTGCTTGTATGCATCTGTCCGCTCCCTAACGCAGTATCCGGGACTATTAATATATGGGGTTTTTGTACTTTTTCTGATTCCTGATAACCTACACATTTCCAGTAATTAATGTCCGCTATCCGATATCGCACTCCATTTATCTCCCAGTAGTCACCAATATACAAACCGTCAAACGTCCCATCCCGGATTGCTGTCAACTGTTCCTCCGTGATCGATTCACCCAAATTCTTTCCTCTGAAGACATTTCTGTGCATATAAGGATTGTCAATAAGTTCCTTGAGCATTGCTCCGATTGGTATTGCACTGCCACCATAGTTAACAGTTACATCCCCTGCATACTCTGCATTACCATCCCAATCGACTGTATGTATGTTGCGTCTGTTATTAGCGTCTGTGCCTCCACCTACAATGTGGGCATATTTATTATCAGTATCCTCCACATTGTACTTGCCCTGTACGTGCTGGTACTTGCTTGAAGCTATCGTACCACCACCCTCGGCGTGAGTGGCTGTCTGATTTGCGACCGTGGCAAACCCCTCTGCATGAGAGCATTGACCGTTAGCCTCTGTACCATAGTTCTGAGCAGTTGCCATGCCAGCCGTAGCTTTTGAGTTGTATCCCGATGCATGGGAATAGTTGCCTGTCGCATACGTATTATACCCCTCGCTATGTGCTGCTTGACCACTCGCTGTAGTACCGTAGCCCTCTCCGTGGGCGTATTTGTTCGATGCAATTGTTCCTGCACCACCTTCTGCATGAGATCCACGTCCTGTTGCTTTTGTCAGTTCTCCCTCTGCATTGCTATACTGTCCAGATGCTTCGACATCTTTTCCGAGTGCTACACTCCTATCACCCTCGCCTGTTCCATCTTTTCTCCCCCAGCTGATCGCCCCGTCTGCTTCCAAAAACTTTTTTTCTTCCATTGCAGACACTACTCCATACAGTTTTTCCATACAGGATATAAATGCCCCACGTACCTCTTCCCCGTATACTGCCGTTTGCAGTTGTTCAACTTCCTGTGATATATCAATGGTTGCCATACACTACCTCCGTTGTAATTTCTTCCGCTCCTGACTCAAATTCTTTAATCAGCTGCTGCATTTCCTTTTCGTGCTGCACCTCAAGAGACTTAATTTTTTCTTCATAACCCTGTTGCAAATCAGCAATATACTTTTCGTTCTCTTCCGACAGTTCATTCGCCACGTTGGCTCTCATGTCTGCCAGGATTGAACTCAGAATCCCTTCTGCCATAAAAAGAGGGAGCCTGTAAGCCCCCATCGTCCTGTTGATCTGTTGAGTCAGTGCTTGCTTTGCGTCTGCATAGATAGCACTTAACGGTTTTACAATTTCTTCACTTTTTTCTATCTCTTCCATCACTGCTCCTCCTTTTTCCCAAATGAAAAACGCCCCTTTGCAACCGTGCATTCTGCTATTTTGGAATCATCCTGCCCTTTTGGAAATGTGATCACTATCTTTTCTCCGTTTATTATTTCTTCCGTTAATTCTCTATCATCCATTTGCATCCTCCTAATTCCAGTAACCTACGATAATACCATTATAAATCCGTAGCTTGCTATATGACCAGTTAATATCGCTTCCTGATGCTGACAGCTCTGTAACAATAGGGATTGTTCCCGTATATGCTGTATACCCCCCTGCAGATAGTGATCCAACCTTGAAATTTTTCAAAGTGTTCCACTCCCCGTTCATATCACACCCCAGGTGCATCCCGTAATCGTCATAGATGCTGTTTGCTCTGCTGAAACACAGCATAGTTGTATAGGATGTAGCAGATGCACTTGCTTTTTGAGCAAATGCCATATATTTCCCCTGCGGCTCAAGATCCATGACAAGGCCTTTGTGTGATTTATCTTTCTGCCACTGGTTTGTGCCAATCTTTCCGACATAATATCCATCACGGTAAAAATGATTCCCTGCTTCATCGAATACGGATCTTTTTGCCGAATCCTGGATTGCTGAATCGTATATGGATATCTTACCGGCTGTCACCTGGACATACTTACTGCTGTTGTTAAATGCAGTAATAACCCGGTCATAATATTGCGTTACATAGGATGCAAACTCATCCTTTTTCACACTGCTTGTTACGGCATCACTCAATACTGATAACTGTGCCTCTGAGTAAGCGGAATAATACCCTAGAATCTCTACATCTGTAACATACACCGTTGTACCGGATGCATAATTGTAGATATAAAAATATCTTGATCCCTCCGTAACTGAATCAAATCTATACTCAAAAGTCTTGTAGGTAGCCGCCAGTTCCCCTGCAGCCATATACTTTCCTGAACTGCCAAAAATCACAGAGATCCTGGCTGTCTGTTCCTGCCCTTCCTCACATTTTGCCTTGAACCTTACCGTAAACGGTCCTGTTTTTCCTACTTTTACAAGCTGTCTGAGATACAGGCCTGTAGAATCTACTCGATTCATCTGTACCCAGTCTTTTGATTCAACAGAGATCTTGGTAATGCGTTCAGCATCAGATCGATACCATGAAGCAAAAGGATCATCAGAATCAGAAAAACTGCCGTTTTGGCAGTAATCATGTTGATTATTTTCATATACCTCATTTACTGATGCGGTTACTTTTCCTACTTCCACATCCAGTCTTGCATTAACATCATCCAACAGCTCCTGGATTTCTCTTAGACAGCGTATATCCGTAAGATATACAACCGTATCAGCATACGCATACACCTTAATCTCAATCGTCTTTGCAGCTTTTGATATTTTTACAGACTGTGAATAACTGTGAAATTCATCAGCAGTATATTGATTAAAATACGATGTAGCAGTATTCCCGTAAAATCCATAGCGAATATAGTTCGGATGGCTTCCTTCCGGATATGCAGCTTTTATCGATACCGTATAATTACCGGCTTCCAGTGATCCCAGTGACTGCCTGATGGATATATTCCCGTACGCAGAAAATGTCAGCTTAATCGCTGGCATATTCAGAAACTCTGCCTTTTCAATTTTGCAAACATCTGTTGAACCGGTTACGGTGAACTTGCCGATATCAAGAGATTCTTCCTCTCCTCCTGATACATAATTTTTCCGCTCAACAATTTCTTTCACACTCGACACTGACAAAGCGATCCTCTGCTCCATATTTGTAATGGAGTTTTCTATACTTTCTTTTGCAGCACGAACCGAACCATCTGCATGATCTTTCGCAGCCGTCTCACTTTCAGAAATCTTCGTTTCCACAGATGTCCGGTACCCGATGTCGATGGATTCAGCCAGTACACTGTCTGCCATAAGCATCCGACCGTTTATTTTTCCATCCATGGTCAGTGCTACACCATCAACCGGACCATCATATCCCTGGCTGTAATGTGCCAGCCCTCCAAGTCCCCACCGCCATAAATTCTTAGCATTCTCGACCCCGGGTGTATCTGATACAATAAACTCGCTTTTTGTATGGATCGCATTACCAGTCTGATTCATGTCATTCAGCAGCTTCGTAGCATCCCGTAATGCCTCCTGAAGGATTTCTCCTTTGCTCGGTATGGAATTTATTACCTGTTCCATTTGTTCAGTCTTATGAGCGTTAGAGGATGTATAGGTTGCATTCGACTTTTCCGTACCGAGCGTGATCGTATTTTTTGCGAAATTACTAATATAAATCTTTATGCTGGATAGTGGCATTCTGGTGTCAAGTCCATTTGGCGGTGACACGCACCGGATAAGATCCCCCACTTTAAACTCCTGCATACTCGCATCTTTCAGGTTAAGATCTATCGCCTTTACTTCCAATACCATATTTTCATACTGCACACTTGACAGATATTCCCTACCTTTCCGAAGTAGGTTTTCCGGTACGGTTACATCATCCCATGTAACCGTCTTGTATATTCTTCCATACGTTGCTACTGCATTATCATCTGATACATAATCAACACCGCCATTTACAGATTCTATCGTCAGTCTTTCTTCCAATCCCTCGATTTCTGACTCATCTTTTTTTGCTCCCAACGGAATTACACAGGTTACAATATTCGATGCATCCATATTTTTGGAATAATCAAGCAAATTTCTCCCAAAGCTGATCTGCTGATCGTTCTGCGTGTAATACTCATCATCATTCAGGTAGTCGAGATAGCGTATTCCATTCTCTTTTCTGATTACCAAATGACCACCGAGCCTGTCCAACAGTTTATCTTTCAGAGTTGCCCTGGTAGTCTCCCAGTTGGAATAGCGATATAGTGAATCATTCGGATCCGTAACTGACACTCTGCCAAGAACAAATTGCTTTCGATCATCCACCTGAGAATTATGATTATTTATCAGTGACCGGAGATATTCTTTTACCGGAGTATTATGATACACTGCAGGTCGCTGAACACTGTCACAAAAATAGGCAAGTTCTCCCTCGACAAAGACCTTTTTTGTGCCTGCAGCATCTTCATCGTCATAGAGAACTCGCCCTGCAAATTTTTCAACACCATCTTTATAAAAAACGATGTCCGTCGTAAGCTTCTTTACATACTGATAATATGGGTGTGTCGGATAGACTGAAAACTCTGCCTGTCCGTTCACATTATCCCCCTGTTGGTAATATGCATTACCTACGATCAACTCCTTAACACGTGGGTTATGGATGGTATACTCTTTTCCGTCTACAAAAGCTTTTATCGTATACATTACAGCATCCCTCCTCTGTGTATAATGGTAACTGTTCCAGTGCCTCGGAAATATAGCTTATTTACACCCTCGACAATCGCAATATCATACATCATATTGGTGCCGCTGGTCATTTGGAAAATCTGATCATTCCATTTCACCTGCATTGCTGTACTGGAAAGAATTTTCAGCACTTCATTATAGGACCACCCGTTCAGGATGATTTCTTTCCATTCATCCTGGCTGTCTATCACAATTTCAGATGTCTTCCGGATGATTCCGTCAACAAAACTGAAGGTATCCCAAATCCATGGATCTGCTGATGATGCAATATCTATTTTGAACGGATCGCACGTACATTCGATTACAACCTCTGCCAAAACTTCGTTAGATTTTTTCGTACTTACCTGACAGCGTCCTGTATAGTAATACCCGGGGTCTGTGTCCAAAATAATCTTCTGTTCCTTTCCCTGGATAGCATTTGCAATTTTGCTGAGAAGGGCTGCCCAATCATAATAGTTACAATTACGGGCATCAAAAGAAAATTTCAATGTACGCATTTCATACACGACACCTCCATTTTCAGCCTCTGTAAGATCAAGAGAGCCATTCATTCCCGGAACATCAACATAGGATGTCTTTGCTTCCGGAATGGATATTTCTACTTTTTTCAGAGACAGCCCCCATTCCTTGTAGGAATGAGAGCCATTGAACGATACTCCTGTTTTCATTTATCAGCCTCCTCTCTTTTTGTGACTGTCAATACGTCCCATATTTTTGTCAACAACCGGAGTCGTGGCATTGCCGATTTCTTCTCCATCTAAATCAACATGGACGTGCGTTTCTCCCTCGATAACTACCTCGGTTTTGCTGCCATCAAACGACTGACCGTTCTCCTGCTCAACCTTGTAGACCTGACTTATATTCTTGTCCAATGTAATCTTTCCGGTCTCAACATTTACTGCAGCCTGCATCCGATCTGCAAGAGCTTCCATTTCTCTGTCTGTCTGTTTTTCCAATTCCGGCATGGAATCTTCCATACCGACTCCAACTCCAGGAGGAATCCACTGACCAACCTCTTTTGCAAATACTCTTGATGGTGAATGTATTCCCAGTGCATCCTTAACTCCGTCTACAATTCCACCAAAGAATGATGATACCTGTTTTTTGAACCAACCGGCCGCATTGGTGATTCCGTTCCATACACCAGTTACAATGTTATGTCCGATATCCATCATCTTTGATGGCAGGTTTCGGACTCCGTCCATGACTGCATTTACCAGATTGGTTGCAGCTGCACGTCCTTTTGCCATCAGGTCTGATCCCCAGGAAACAACCTTGCCGGCTGCATTTGACAGCCACGTCCAAATCTTACCAGGCAACTGAGCGAAAAAGGTTATGATCGCATTGATTGTATTGCTTGCAGCCGTCTTCGCCTTGCTCAGCATATTGGATCCCCAGGTAACAAGCTTCTGAAGCGTGTTCGACAGCCATGTTGCCACTTTTCCAGGCAATTCAGAGAAGAATGTCACAACTGCATCTATTACATTCTTTGCTGCCTCCTGTGCTTTTTGAAGCATATTGGTTCCCCATTCAACCAACTTGGTAATGGTATTTGTCAGCCACGTCCATACCTTACCCGGTAATTCTTTGAAGAATGTGATAATCCCTTCAATGATGAGCGGAACGTTTGTCGTCACCCAGGTCAGGGCATTTGTACCAAACTCAATCAGTTTACCGATAACAAATCCCAAAGCATAACCAATCTTATACGGAAGATCCGTAAAAAATTGTACGACCGCATCAATTACAGTGCTTACCACTTGTGATGCAGATTCTAACAGACCGGCTCCCCATTCCTGGATGCTTGTAATGACCTGTGTTAAAAATTCATAAATTCGTCCGGGCAACTCCTGAAACCACGTAACTACTGAGTCTACAATTTCCCCGACTTTCTCTGGGATCTGCTGGATAAATTCTACGATCTGATCCCAGTGTTCTTTTATCACAATAACCAAGTTGGCTACAGCAAATACAATTCCGGCAATCGCAGCCGCAACAGCCGCAGGTGCTCCCAGGATCACTGCTCCAACTGCAGCCAGGGCAATTCCGACACCCATCAGGATATCTTTTACAACACTGAATCCGTTCTTGAACATATCAACGAAATTCGTGACCGCAAGTACCGCACCGGCTATGATAGATCCTACTCCGGCAATCACCGTTCCGAATGTAGCAAAAAATTCTCCAACTGCAGACACTGCAGGGGCTATAAATGATCCGATTTTCGACATTACGGATCCTACTGTTGTTGCAAGTCCGCTGAGTTTCGATCCAAAGGTAGCCAGTTTAGGGAACTCTAATGCAATTACTTCTCCCAGGGTTCCGGCTCCGCCTTTCCAGAGGGCAAAACCTTCAACTGCTTTTCCGATTACTCCGATAATACCGGATACACCGCCTTTGAATGTATTCAAAATCGAAAAAAGTGTACTTAACGATGCAGTCACATCCTTGGCAACTTTCAATGCCACAATAGATGCTGCAATAGTTCCGATTGCTTTTCCTATTGCTTCCAGGGTAGCCGGATCCTGACTGTCGATCACGGAGAATATATCTCCGATCAGATCTACGATGCCCTGCACAATACCTCCGGCAGTATCTAAAAATCCTTGAAAGAATCCATCCAGCAACGCAGAAACACCAGGAAACTCTTCGCTTAGTCCCTGGCAGAATCCGGCAACAAAATCTTTCGCTGCCTGAATGATCACTGGCATATTTGTCTGAACAGCCTCACTGATCTTTCCTATCATTTCACCGAAAGACTGTCCCAGTTCCTCGGAGTGTTCTACCAATCCAAGCAGAAATTCTGTAAACAGGTAAATCCCGGCAGACCACATATCACCGGCAACATCCATGACCGCACGTGCCAATTCCGCAACCATTGTCGCTCCGGCAGATGCAAATTCACTCTTATGATCCACAATCCCCTGAATGAACGAACCCACGAGATTTTCAGCAATTCCAATCAGTTTCGGTGCCGCTTCTGCAACCTCAGTTACAATCTGAGCCATAACCTCCCCGGCTTTCGTTACCAGGGAATCCAGTCCACCGTCATTGAATGCCTCCTGCATCCCCTGGACCATCTTCTGAGTTTCTTTCACAACATCTTTTAGCGGTGTCTGCATCTCCTCGTATAAGGAAATTCCAAGTCCCTCTAAACCCGATTTCAGAATTGTAATCTGACCGTTCAGGTTGTCGTTCATCGTTTCTGCCATATTGGCAGCCGCACCATCACAGTTTGCAATAGAATCCGACAACTTGTTAAAGTCATCATCTGATGCATTCACTATTGCAAGTAATCCTGACATTGCTTCCTGACCACCTAAAGCGGCAGCCATTTGAGTCTTCTGAGATTCTGTCAATCCTGAGAAGCCTTTCCTCAAATCCAACATAATCTCATTCAGAGATTTCATGGACCCATCGGTATTTGTCAGAGAAACTCCGAGGGTATCCATAGCCCCCTGAACTTCTTTGGTCGGTTTTGCCATTCTTGAGAAAATACTTCTCAGTGCTGTACCAGCCTGGCTTCCTTTAATAGACTGATTTGCCATAAGACCGATTGCAGTAGCACAATCCTCTGCAGAGAATCCGAGAGCTCCAGCCACTGGTGCAACATACTTAAATGTCTCTCCCATCAAACCTACATTGGTGTTCGCATTGGATGATGCTCTTGCAAGTACGTCAGAAAAATGAGTGGCATCCGATGCTGACAGACCAAATGCTGTCAGTGCATCCGTAACAATATCGGAAGTCGTTGCCAGGTCTTCTCCCGAAGCTGCCGCAAGGTTCATAATTCCTTCGATACCGTCCAGCATATCAGCAGTTTTCCATCCTGCCATTGCCATATACGAAAAAGCATCCGCAGATTCGGTAGCAGAGAATTTAGTTTTCGCCCCCATCTCCTTCGCCTTATTTGTCAACGCTTCCAACTCAGATCCGGTTGCTCCGGAAATAGCTTCCACGTTAGACATGGCAGATTCAAAACTTGCCCCGGCTTTGACAGCTGCAGTTCCAATTCCTACCACCGCTGTTGCTGCTCCTCCGATGATCGCAGTAGTGGCTTTTATTGCCTTGGAGGCACACGATCCTATTTTGTTGATTCCGTTTTGGAATCCACTTGTATCAACCGATGTATCAAATTTTAATGTGCCATCATAGCCCAATATATTCACCTCTCTTTAGGGCGAACAAATGGATTATCGGCTCATGATGGCTCTACTTAATCTGTTGTCCGTTTTGTATAATTACTTCAAAAATATGGGAACACTTGCGACCTTTACAGGCCACTTGTATCCCCTTACATTCTGCCTCCTCTGTGAAAAAGAGTGGCATCCTATATCCACACTCAGGACACACTACCTGAGTATATTTCTTTTTGTTAATTTTCAAATTATGCAGCCACCTCCTTACACCAACCCGGTAAGATCTCCACCGTGTAACAGGGCTTCGGTCAGGAGTTCATTTGCCTCCCTTTCGGCATCCGGAACAGGGAGTGCATGAACTGCCTGCATCTTTTTGTAAAATGCTTTTTGTTCTTTTGACATCTTGGAGGTTATTTCCACGCTTCTATAGCCCATGATTTTTACAAATTCAGTGTCCTCTCCCAACGCTTTAAACAAGGCTCTGAACTTCCACCAGTGAAGATTTGCCACATCCTGCAGATCAATACCATACTGTTGCAAAAAAGCTGCATATATATAGGCATCGTCATAATCAAATGAGTATACCTGCTTTGAATTGCCTTTACCCGTTCTTCCTGACTGATCGTGTAAATCTTTTCTGCCGCACCTGTAAAACCAAATCATTTTTTCGACAGCCTCTGTCATATTTTCGGGAACTACTGGATAATACAAAGACAATCCCTGCATAAGTTTTTGACGTTTGCCAACCTCATCGTCCTGCATGAGTAATTCAAAAAGGATAGAAATGCGGAAATCAGAATTGATCCAATACTCCGCACCATCTATCTCTACTGTTTCAGGAAGTGTGTCAAGAAGAATGTTAGTCATTATTTACAGCGTTGAATTTCTTCTTTAAGTGTGTATTTTTCCCTTTTTTCTGTTCAGCTCTTCTCTGCTGACGGTTCTGTACTCTTCCGGCTCTGTATTTGGTTGCAAGATCGTCCATGAAAGTTTTTGTCTCTCCTGGCAATGCAGTAACCTGTGCGAATCCTTCCATACGGATTCCCAGGTTATTATTCTTGTGGAATACTTTTTCAGCCGTTCCAATTCCAAACAGAGCATCGAAATATTCATCCACGCACCGGCACTGATATCTCATTCCATCAGCTGTTGATAATCCGTCATACGCTTGCGGATCCTGGATCTTTTTTTTAATCTCCTTATTCAGATCCTCAAATTTTTCTACTACGTCTGCATCCATCAGATCCAGTACAAGATCTACTCCGTTAATGGTTAATTTGCTCATTCTTCTTACCTCCTAAAATTGTAAATAAGAGACTGCCTACTCTGCAGCCTCTGTAAATGTTCTTGTCTCCGTGTTAAATGTACCCAGGACCGGATCACCGACTGCGTTCAGGTTTCCTTTCACAACCTGCTTGTTCTCTCCTGAATAATCGGATACCTCACAGGATACACGGAACTTTCTTGCTTCAAATTCGTTTGCCTGTTCTCCCTTATTCCAAAGCTCTACCCTGACATAATCAAACTCTGCATCAGCTCCGGTATAATGGTTTCTACCAACCATATACAGAGCATCCACAGCTTTCTCTTCCTGAATATGTTCTGCCTCAAACGCAAAACTTGTCTCGTATCCGGTAACGGATGACGAGGAACCTGTATCGTTCACGTACTTTACAGATTCCGTCTGAGCCCCCGGGCTTTCATCGAGAGTGGTGAATCCTGTTCCCATGAGTACATACTCCGGCTTTTCGGATGTACCCACATTCAGGTAATCTGCAATCATGTGACGCATTACTGCTGTTCGTTTTCCCATTTTGCTACCTCCTTTTGGTATATCAATCTTAACTGTATCTGATACCGTGCATTCCGCATGGATCCATCAAACATATATCCATTGGATAACACTTCTATCTTTTCCGCATAGCAATTTTCCGGCAGATCCGGCAGAATCCCTTTTCGGTTTTGGGATTCAATCCACTCTGCAAATTTTTCGTAAAATGAGCTATTTTGGATGTTTTGGACTCGATCCATGGAATAATACTCTCGACTCCCGAAATTAAACTGATACTGCCGTTCTTCATTTCCATTGACGTACTTCTGTATTACGGGATTAAAGATTCCTGTCTCAAGCACATATTCCACAGCCTGATCCCCAAGGGCATCCACACGGAACACCCCGTCTTTCAAAAGGGGGCATTGTCGAATATATTCTTCAATCCCCCCAATAACTGAGTCTGTCATTCTATCCACCTGCTTTTTTTGCTCCGTCAAGTATCTCTTTCTTCTCTGCCACCTTCATTCGCTCAAACCATTTCGCTCCTCTGTTCGGATCGTATGATCTTGACTCAGACGTCGCATAATACTGAATTCCTGCATACGGAGTAATATACTCCACAACACCACTTCCAATCACTGTCCCGAGTTTCCCGGATTTTTCCAACATTCCAGTCTGTAAAGGTACTCTAGGACTGCATCGACGCAATACCTCAGAGTCAACAAATTTTTGCATCCGGCTAAAACTTTGGTTCTTTTTTGCTGCAAAAGAAGGATCCCATTTTAATTCTGCCATTCCGCCTTCGCCCTTAACTATGCTACCTCTCGGTGTTGTAATTGCCTTGAAAGCCATTATGCACCACCTACTCTCCAATGCTTTACGGCATCTGATCCTCTCCGTGTATTGTCCGAATACTCAGTCACACGAACGATGTCACGATCATACTTAAAAAGATCCAGGAAGTCCCGGATCCGTGACGATGTGATAACTCCACTGCTGAAATCAAAGTCATCAAACTTCCATTCTCCATTGTAGAATATTGTTCCGGTTATGATGTAGCAACCTTTCTGCAACGTCCAATATTTCTTGACCTCTTCATCATCCAGGAGCTTGTATTTATCCTCCGGTATATATGTCCGGGCATCCTGTACCCTGGCACTGATCGGAATCCTGATTTTAAAAGCAAGGTTCTCTTCCCTCTCCGATGCAGATCCACTGGAAGATCTCACATCTACAAATGATACTTCCGAAATATTGGTCGGGACAAAGACCTCCCTCCGGGTTTCTTTGTCAAGACGGAGATTAAAAATGGTGATGTCCTGATTTGTAATCATATTGCCGTGACCTCCCTCTGTAAGTTAAACCTGTGCCGGACAGATAGATCTTCATGTCAGCGATCACTTCCTGACGCATATCCGTTTCATTTCCGGCATCGGCATACGACACAGAATATCCATCGTTGCTTTCAGACTTCAATTCCTGGTTCCGGAGTTTCTGATACGCAGAATATTTTTCCACCGCACAGCATATCGCATCTTTTACGCAGTCAGGAATAACCTCAAGGCTTCTGAGCCGTCCGAAAGTTATTGTATCTATCAGGGCTGTAGCCCATTTCAGATTCTGTTCAAAAGCGGTTTTGCTTACTTCCGTACCTCTGTACTCCATGGAGTAGTAGTTGTAGTCAGCGTATGGTTTCCGTATAGCCTTGTCAGACATTTTTAATACACCTCCCGTAGATTTTCCTGTCTAAACAGAAAATCACCTCTGAGGCTTATTTCTCTGCCTTAGAGGATGCCTTTGTAGTTTTCTTTGTTTCCGGAGCTGGTGTTGCTGCCTGTTCCGTAGCACCTGCAGAAGCAATCTGAGCTTTCAGATCAGTATTTTCTTTTTCAAGAATTTCAATCTTTGCTTTCAGATCCTGGATCTCTTTCTCTGCCTTTTCCAACCGCTCGGATGGCTCTACGTGTTCATGGATCATGTTCCCGTCCATATCCGTAATCGTATATCCCATGGCAATATATGATTTTTTCTTTTCATCCGGAATTTTAACAACTCTGTTTGCTTTTCTCGCCTTTAACATTGTTTCTCCTTTCTACGGAAAAAGAGCCGTTTCCGGCTCCATCCCATAACAAATATCAAATAATTATGAATGCTTCGTGATGTTGAATGCAATCGCATTAACTTTGTTTGGAAGCAGGAATACATCTTCAAAAGATTCCTCGAAGTATTCCCACTTACCCTCAGATCCTGCAGACGGAGGATCCAACTGTGCAAATTCATAATTCGTAGGTGTAATGACTGCAAGCGGATGAACGAGGCACATATTGATCTGATCTGCCTGTGCATCAGCTTCCCATCCCTCCGTGAAGTCGTATGCGGTTTTCATCATGTCTGTAGGTACACTGTCCGGGATCTCCACTTCATCAATAGATGTGATCGCTCTCTTTAATGCCTCGGATCTTTTAGATACGTCAATAGTCTTGACGATTGCCTTTGCGTTGGAAATGAGGGTGCGGACATCTGGAGTAACGTAGAGGATACGTCCGGATCTCGGTACTCTGTCATTATCCATACCAGTCATCATTTTGTCGAATACGTCCAGGACGTTATCCGTTGTGAGGACCGTCTGATCTGCTGTCTTTCCCTTGCCAGTGTAATCAGAGTAAAGCTTGGAAATGAGATAGCAGTTCATTTCAGGGAACTTCTGTTCCTCATTGAACACTCTTGTAATGTTCGCAATGGAAGCCACCTGGTTTGTCTCCTGGATATCACGAGGGTGAACCAGTGTAGACCATGTTCTGTGGTTGGTTACCTGAAGCGGTGTCCACGCAGTATTGTAATTACGCTTTTTCTGACCGATAGTATCTCTATCTCCGTCTACACGACCAGTTGTAGAAATAGTCGGAATTTCAATAACATTGGAATTTACCCAACGGTATCTTCCGTTATTCGGTGTTGCAAAAAGGGCACCGAAGTAGAGTACATAAGGGAACTCCTGCTCCAATGCCTGCTGATATTCTTTTGCATAGTTTAAAGCTGCCATATTCTGTTATCCTCCTTAATTTTCTTTAGGCTGTCTTAATCTGTTGAAGCCCATGTTCAGGAATGGGTTCTGATTTCCTCCGGATGCTGCTCCTCCGTTCGATCCGGCAGAAAATCTCGGTGTCTTTCCTCCGCCACCTGCTCCGGATTCTCCGTTGCCACCTTCTGCTCCGGATTCTCCATTTCCATCCTTGTTTCCAGTTACAAATGCACCTTTGTAGTCCTCGTCTTCCATAAGAGAAGCCATGAACTCTTTTGCCCCTAAAAATGTTCCTTTTTCGTCAAGCTTGAACTCTTTTGATCGCAATTCATCCAATACGCCTTTTTTCGCAGCTTTTGATGTAAACTTGTAGTCAGCCAGGAACATCTCCTCGGCATGGGAACGGTTCTGAGCATCCATCTGATCTCTCAGAGCCTGTGTATCGGTGTTATACTTCTGTTCCCATTCAGAAACTTTTGCTTTAATTCCGTCAACGTCCTGATCTTCAAAGGATTTAATCTGAGTGTTGGCATCCTCCAACTGCTTCTTTACTCCTTTGAGTTCTGTTTCCTTGGCATCGAATTTATCTTTTGCCACGTAGCCACCTCCGGAAAGATCTACTACTTTGATGTTTTTATCTGCATCAATAGCTGCTTCCAGTTCTTCGGCAGTCATCGGAATGATCGCCCCGTTTTCGTCCTTCTTGAAAAGTTTCTTTAAAAATTCGTAAGCCATTGTTACTTACCTTCCTTTCTTTTTTCGCTGATTTCGTTTAGATTCCGGTTCACTCCGGCATTGCTATCATGCATTTATATCTCCGCACGAAAGAGAGTGAGACAGTTTATATGCCATATCACAGGGCAAAAAATAAGGACCATCACCCCAAAGTGATAATCCTCATTCTCAAACTTGCTTGTAAGCTTCGTATCAGCCCATGTAAGCTTTTTATTCTGTTGTGTGGGTATTTCTTCAATCTTTTCAGGGATGCCTATATTCACCGCCTATTTGACCCATAGATGGGAGATAGCAGGATCACCTCCTTCCTACTCTTCTGTGAATACAACCCAGTCCTTAGCTGCCATATCTGTCTGAGACGGCGCCCATGGTACAATTCCTTTCGGTGCATTTTCATTGTCACTCACAAGCCCCGTAGTCACGATATAGACATACTGCTGAGTCATTTTGCTGTGTTCATCCGGGAACTGCATTTCAAGGTAAATTCCTTTTCCGTTCCAGCCTTTTCTTGCCACCTTGACACCACGTTCCAGGAATTTGTACGCATCCCCGAATCCAAACGTAGCCTCTCCGCCGAGTTCCGGGCAGTTCTCTTCATCTGCAATCTGCCATTCGTCAGACGCAATATTGTCGAAGGTGTACTCCGGGCGGTCTGTCTGGCGAATATCCAGTTCCTCTCCGTCTTTGGTGTGCATCATGATTGTTTTCTTCTCTGCATCCCAGTACCAGTAGCCGCCCCAGTTTGGCAACTTTACCTTCGCACCCTGTTTCATCAGCATATAAGCATCTGAAAACATCATGGTTGGTCCGAAATCCGCACAAATACAAGCTTGCTCAATGTAAATGTCCTTGCAGTTCGCATGAACCAGGTCTTCATTGTAGGTGCGGTCAATGTACTTCATCTTCTCCTCAACATTCGGATTGACAATGGTTTCTGTCTCTCCGGTCGGCATATGAATATAAAGGATAATACAGTCAATATCCTCGTTCTTTGCTTTTAATTCTTCATACTGCTCAAACAATTCCAATTTCTTCATTTTCTTGTACCTCCTAATTTGATTTTTTATTCGCCCATACAGCCTTTTGAGCTGTGGATCTTCCAAAATTGACAATCTTTCCTTTTTCATCTTTGTATGCCACTACCTGAGTCCTTGCACTCTCATAGCTCCGGTTGGTATCTTTACAAAAGGATTTTAACTCCCTCTCTTTCTTTTTCAGCTTCACACTTTCCAATGCGAAATCTTCCTGAATGCACTGTATTTGTGCCTCGCTTCGTGATTCCTTCATAGCGGAATCGTAACTGGCAAGAATCCGCTTTTTCTCACGGATCTCTCTTTCATATGCCCGTTGGATCTGAGAACACTCATAATCTGTCAGCATACTGCCATTATGTGAGTATTTCGCCCGGTCATATTCTGCCAGCTTCTCTTTTGAGTATGCAGGACTGGATATTCCCGGCCAGTATGGATAGAAACTGTGTCGGCAGTTCCAACCGCATAGTCCGGATCCTGATCCGTACCCTGTAGAATCTACAAAATTCGGATAGTCAGGTGATGACCCGTGAATCTTAAAAACCCTCCCCTGCCATTCAGCATGAGATAGTCTCGCCCCGGCATGGGCTGTGGTTTCGTAATACTCAGCCCCCAAATCTTCCGAATACAGCTCTGTCAGTTTCCCGGCTGTCTGATTCAGTCCTGTTAATACAGATCTCCGAATCGCAACATCAAGTTGTGTCCTGGATCCTTTTCCGTACAGGACATAACCTCCATCTTTGGCAGCTTGTTTGATTGCCTCTCTGACTGCTTCATAATACGAAAATCCACCGGAAGTCACTTTCATGTATACCAGATTGGTTGCTTCCAGATACAAGCCTCCGGTAGTCGATCCAGTGGTCATAGTAAGGTTTCTGATATCGCCGTTCGTTTTTGCGACAGCTGCATCCAATACCTGACTCATTGCCGGAGATAATTTCAGATCAATATTATGCCCTGCTTGCAGTAGTGGCTGTGCATCGTAGCGAACCCCCGTCCGTGCTGAATCCCGAAAAAGTCTTTTGATCTCATTCTGTGATTTTCCGGATATACTGGCAACATCTTTTACAATGTCCTGCATTAGTTTTCCGTTCTCCCTCAACTGCTTCATCTGCCATTCTGCACTGTCTGTCATTCTCCCGGTCTTCACAATTCTACGGGCGATATCCTCAGTTATGGATTGATTCAGTGCGTCATACATGCCAAGCAGATAATCAGTGCATGAGTTCAGGTACTCCGGAGTCAGCATATGCCGTACTCCTGCTCATGTGGATCATTTCGGATATGGTAAAAGGGGCATGTCCTTTTAATATCATCCGTACACTCCGGTGGATCTGTATCACAGTCCACGCATTGATGAACGGACATAAAAAAATCCGGAGCATAGTCCGGGTTACCTGTCATTGCCATATTGTCCTCCTCGTCTATTCTTCCGGTGGGTATGTAGTTGCCTCCGGGATATAATCTTTTGCCTCTTCCTCCGTACAGCCAAAATACCAGGCAAAGAATTTTTCAAGCTTCAATTTACCTGACAGAGCCATGGACCAGCGTCTCTGATACTCAACCTCTGTATCTTCCAATACACCATCCCCCCAGGAGCATAGCTTCTGTATTTCTCCTGCCGGAACTATGTCATACAAATCACACAGCGTATTCATAACCTCGATTAGCTTATCCAATCCATGATCCCACGCTTTCTGCATATTGCATACTGTAGTGTAAGATCTCTGCTTGGATGCTTTGATCTCCGTGGCAGTCCTGTCTACCTGGTTCGGATTGGATATTGTGCCATATGCAAGACCACACAAAAACTCAACCCTCCGAAGCAGTTCATCAAGTCCCTTAAACATAGCACTGTCCCGGATTTCAGGGCTGTATGGCTGAATCATAGCGTTATTGTTCTTCCCCTCCATGTCGTAAGTACGGAACAATCTTTCCCGTCCTCTCGGCAGGATAGGATTTGCATTCTTGTCCATGTCAAAAATATCGGATGATGCATCAACGGCTGCTTCTTTCGCTTCATACTCCCATAATATCCTCGAATACTGTATATCTGCCTCCCGGATCACTTCAACAGCCCGAGAATACGTTGAAACGCCTAACGGGGAATGTGGGTCAATATTGTTTGCCCTCGGAACTTTGATATATAAAAAGAACGGTCTTTCGATTCCGTCCATTTCAGTCACAGGCTCAAGTCCTGCCCATTCTTCGATTGTTTCCAGCGGTACTTCCTGCATAAATGGATGTTCCACACTGATCTGATCGTCCTCGGTAGTCATCGTATTTAATCTCTCGGATCTGTATGCTTTATTTACTACTGTATAATGCTTGCCCTCCAAATTATGATGTTCTAACCTGGTAAACAGATAATTTCCAACACGTTTAGAATCAATAAATACCGCTCCGGTAATTTCCTTGTTGCTGTTAAAAGCCGTCGGGTAGAATCTGTTTGCCATGACGAAATCCAGTAGAATCCTGTCAGGCTTTCCCGTTACTGGATCTTCTCCTGATACATATGGTTTAATGACGATTCCCCCCAAAGCTCCCCAAAGTTCTACAATATTATCAAAATTGCTGAGATAATTTTCAAACTGCTTATTCAGAAATTCAGCCCTGGCACTCCCTTCCAGCTTAAACTGAAATTCTGTCAGAATCAGCCTGGAAAACTCTTCAGCAATCGCAGCCGGAAGATTCATTGTCCGGATGTCTGCTTCTCCTCCCATCCATGGGGGCTTATTTTCGTACATCTGAAACCATAAAGAGATAGCATTATCCATCACCCCGGATGTTGCTATCTGCACATTCAGATTACGTTCCAAATTCTGTTTAGGAAACATTTTTCCCACCACCTTTCTTATAAAATCAGCAATCACAAATTGCATACCTCCTTTACTTTCTGATAAATTTATTGATATCACGCTCCCATGAATATTCAAAGGCATCTAGTGTATCAATATCTGATGTACCATCATCCAGTCTTTTCAGTTCAATTTCCTTTGGATCCCATACCGCCATGCTGACCGCCTCTTCATATGATTCACAATCTTCTGTCATTTGGAATCGCTCCATAGCCGTCAATGCGGTTGTAGCGAAGATTCTGTCTGTAATTTTTCGCTTCATAGCATCAACCAGCTTAATATCTCCATGTCCGGATTCTGCCAAAGCTGTCCTAAGTCCTCTGATAAGCACTTTTTCTGCCGAGTCTGCATATATCTTTGTGATAAATCCGTATTCTTCTATGACCTTTTCAACAAATCTGATAAAAAGTTCATTCAGCTTTTTGGGATCAACATCCAGTATTTTTTCCTTACCCGAATCAGGATCGTATGCCCCCTCCAGGTATCTTCTTGATTTTAGCAGAATCAGCTTTTCATACCCTTTGGTAATCCCGGACGCAACAAAAGCATGACCGGATCCATTTCCTCCGAAGTCCACACCTATATTAATCCTGAATATTTCTCCACCTCTTGCCATTGCCTGTGCCTGTTTTTTGGAAATATGATATTTACCGTCTTTAGCTGCAATGGATGTTGCCAGCTTGGTATAGATCAATCCTTCTGCGATAGATCTCTTACCCAGGATATCCCTGATGTACCATATACTGTCAGGATCATACTGACTGATAATCTCTTTTCGACGTTCCTCTGAGATATTCACATTATCGAACAATGTCATGTGTGCATAATTATATCCACCTATCAGGATGTTCTTTTCTGCCTTTTCTGCATACTTATCAATATAATTGACGTAGATTGGTGCTTTTGGATGCTCCGGGTTGAGATCCCAAAAGATCTTTCTTTTCTTTGATGCGATTGTACGGTTAAAAGCTTCCTTGATCGTATTATCATGATGCAGATTAATCTCTGTCGCTATCCACATCCCGTACGAATTACCTCGGATTTTCTGATAACTGGCTGATGAACCACCACCGGCAAATATTACAATTCGCTCTTTGAAATTAGTAAATGGACCTCTGATAGCCAATGCATCATTATCTTTGTAGGATGTCCATCTGCACTGCCCCCGGAAGATATGTTCCAGTCCGAATCCATTGGCATCACCGATATTCAGCTTCGCATTAGCCATCGTGGATCCTGTTGCAAGATGGAATTTATCCGGAGTGTCACAAAGTTCTTTTGCGAATGCAAGGATATGATCCACAGTTTTTCCTGACCGGACAGCACCTTCCAAAATGTTATACATATTTTCCTGACATTTACGGATGTATTGTAGATGCACATCAGAAAATCTATACGGAACCTGCTTTGTGAGCAAGACCGGGATCCCATCATTCAACATACTAAGCCACTGATCGTATCCCCATATCTTTTCTATGATGTCTGATACATCTTCAATTTCCACACCCTCACCTGACTTCTGCTGTTTCTCATATTCAAACTGGGCTTCTCGCAACTGCAGTTCCGGGTTATACCCTGCCGTGTCTCTGCAGTATGTCATGGCCGATACATTTCCTTTCATAGCCGTCTGAACTGCCATAATATTTATAACGTCACCCAACGACCATCCTTCCGGGTTGATTCCCAACTGCTGTAATTGTTCTTTCTGATTTGGCGATATATCCAACTCCAAAATCTTCCGCATGGATTCCCTGAGATCTTTCTTTTTCCTCCTCGCAACACCTGATGCAATACCACCCTTCCGGCTAAGTTCCTCGGCTTCCTTCCGGCTTCGATTCTGTACTAGGTTTTGTTCATTCGCCACACCTCCACCTCTCTTCTGCAACGTAAAAAGAACCCAGTACAGCCCCGTGTAGGCATTTTCTGAGTTCTTCCAATGTCTTTATGCTATTCAAATATTTAACGGCTTATTCACTAAATAACAACGTCAATGTCTGCTTTCCGGTATTGATAGATTCCATGATGTCAACTCCGATCTGTCTGTAAAAATCCGGATGCACGATACATTCATATGCCCGTGCCATTGCTTTCCTCTGCTCCGCTGTCACATTGATTCTGAAATCTTTTGCTATTTTCAGAGCCTTTTTGAAATCTCCCTCTTTAATTGCTGCTTTTACGATATCGGTCTTTTTCACCATGTCTTCTCTCCTCCTACTTCATCCTGCGTGCTTCATATATATCAGGAGTCCACGTTGTTCCATTATGGGTCGGGTCTGTCTCTTTGCCTTTCTGAAACTCCGGGAGTCTGCTCTCTGTTCTTCTGTCCAATCCTCCCTCTTTTTTCATATGGTCGAAGTATCCACCCCAGTCACCATAATCAAAAAGATTCATCTGCCTCGGCTGCAATGCTTCCTGTTCATCATGGAACATATCAAGTTCCGTCTTTCCGGCCCTCTTTCCTTTCCAGGTATGGACATCGTATACATATCCCGGGATGTCACTGGCATCTCTCATTCTCAGGTTTTCCACCTGTTCATAATCAACAAACTCTTCAAATTCCTCTTCCGTCAGGTTTCTATCGCCCCACATGAAGTTACAGGCTACATAATCTGCATCCCTGTTTTTCCGTGCCATGCACAGTAAGATGACTGCTTTTGCTATAAAAAGGTCGTTTGTATCTCCGACCTTTGCTTTCTTATTTACATACTCGTCAGCCTGCTGTAATGCTACGATTTCTTTGGTCATGATTCCGTAGCAGTCCTCCGCTGACACTGTCAACAATCTTTTCCACAGGTACTTTCTGTATTTTCCTGCCAGCTCATTTGCCGCATATGCTGCATGTGGAATGTCACATCTTCTGATCGCTTTCTGGATCATTGAACTCATTTCAAAAAGATCGTATCCGTTTGGTGTTTTGATATTATATCCCATGTTTTTCTCCTCCTGGTGTGTGGTTTCTTTTCTTGACTTTATCTTACCGCTCTCCGGGAAGCCGAACAAGCGTTCTCATCTCTTTCTTCCATTTTCAGCAATAGCACGGCATATATACACCAACATTTGTTATCTTTGTACATTTATCTTTGCAGTGTTCTTCTTGAAATCATAATCATAATACTGCCCCCACTTGTTCATCATGGCATATTGTATTGATTCATGTACCGACCTCGGCTCTACATACCCTGCATTTGTATCCATGGTTGCCTGGGTACAGTAATATACCGGCTGTAAGATTACACGGTTCAATAGAAGTTCCTGCATTGCCATATCAATATCACTGGTTGCAGGATCATCAGGATTGTATTTGGCTTTGAAAGCTGCTTTGTTTACCCACCGGATATGTCCCGGCATTGCTTTAAACTGCCATTCGGAATGATAAACATATGGAGCCGGCTGCGGATTATCGTATGCCAACCCCAAATTCAGATCATATAGAACCTGTGCGATTCTCTCACATTCTGCCGTTGCCCTCTCCTGATCCAGCTCCCCAGTCTTCGTTCTGATTGGTGCTTTGTAGTCCATCCGGTACAGCATTTCCTTTACATCATCATCTACAATGCAAATAACGTCCTCCGGAGTATTCTCTATGATCCAGTAGAACGTCGACATAAAATCATGTACTTTACCTTCCGGTATTACCAGTATATCTTCTATACCGGCTTTTCTGTATGCCTCCTCTTCCTCGGCTCTCACAACGTAGGTACAGTATTCAAATACATTTTTTGTCATGATTGCATCAGGTCTCATATAGGACATACAATAAATGTTAAATGTAATATTCTGACTCATAGTATTTCTGCATCCTCATTCCTTCTTTCAGGCTGAAATTCGGCGTTAATATATCTTTGGTAGTCAGTTCTCCAAGAAGCTGTTTGCACCGGAGATACACCAGGTTCATCCCGGCATGCCAGCAAAATCCAATAGACGCATTGATCCTTGGATTACATTCCAGTAATTTTACCTGAGCGTTCTGCATTGATCTCATCCCGGATTCAACGGTCATGTTTTTCAGTGTCTCGCCGGTCACGCCCTCTAAAATGAAATCAAAGCAGGCGTTTCCGTCTACTCCTAACTCCTTAACAATTGTCCTGGCTATTTCAAATGCTTTCTCATTGGTTATAATCTGACCATTCACCACCGCACCATATTGCATATCAAATCCGGCATATCCCGCCATAGCAAGAACATTTCCATGATCTGCCAGTACACATACGCTGTAATCAATTCCCTCTACATATTCCTGCAAAATCACCCGATTGCCAACTTCAATAATCTTATATAGATCCTGATCGGATATGTAGCGGTTGACTCCACATCTGTTGAATAATGAGATGTCATATGCTTTCTCATTGTCAATAATGCAGAATCCGGTCCCTCCGCATTTCTCGGATATCTTGCAGCACAATTTCATTTTTTTATTTTTGTGTGCCTCACATACTACTTTTGCGGTATGGATAATATCTGTAGCACATTGCCCTGGCATATACCATCCAAACTTCTCCCCGAACTTTTCTTTATTATTCAGGATCCTCAGTGATCCTTCACTTGCCACGGATACTTTTACTCCCATATCCTCAAACTCCTGCTTATGCTTTGCCATAAGCTCTAATTCTGCCGTAATATACGGGATAATGATATCTGCCTTCGTTTCCTCACAGACTTTTTTTAAAAACGGTATATAGCCCGGATCCGTAATCGGAGGGGCTACATATTGGTACTTTGTTCCGTGACGGAGTAATTTATTGGCATCCATGTTTACTGCCACAACATCAACCGGTCTTCCATCTTCATTTTTAACCAGGCAGTCAATAATCTCTTTGGAATGCTTTGAGCATCCCGTAATCATCACTGTAATTCCACGCATCGTCTTCCCCCTATCATGCATCCTGTCACTGCATCTACAGCCTTTCCCGGCTTTTTCAATTCTTCCAGGATCTCATAGTTACTATTGACCTTATACATTCCGATAGATGGCTGAATAAAATTTCCTTTCATCGAAACCGAATAAGCCCCACAATTTTTTATGAGAATATCATCACCGGTTCGCAGGTCACAACTGCATTCCCTGTTGATATAATCACTCTCCATACAGGTATAACCACACACAATGTGCTGTACACTGCTTTTGGATTCCGGTCTTGAAATGTTTACGATCGGAAGATTTTTATAATCAGCGATCATGCCGCAATCAAATGAACTTACATTTAACGTCGCTACCCTGAAATCTTTGAAAGTTTTCCTTTTCTTTACATTTTGTACTCTTGCCAAAATGGATACTGCATCTGCTACAAGAGCCGTCCCAGGTTCCAAGATCAATCGTGGCATTGACTCTCTTTGTGCAAACGTCTCTGCAAATGCTGTCGCTACTGTCTCTGCATATTCTTCAAAGGTTGGTACGTTACTTCCAAACTGAACCTCAAGTTCCGGATCCATCCTGCCATACAAATGACCACCGAGATCAATATATTTTAATGTGGACTTCTGCAGCTTTTCTATATCCTTTGCTATCCGGAGCATATGGTTTGTCTTTTCTTTCCACACCTCAATACTCCGACTTCCTCCTACATGGCAGTGGATTCCTCTGACTTTTATACGGGCTGCCTCTAATAATGCAATTACCTCAAGCAACTCACTTTCCAGGAATCCGAACCGGCTGTCATCTTTCATGGCTATTCTGATTCCCACACCTGATATAGCATTGTTCCGATTCCTTTCAAGCAGATACTGTAACCCCTCCATGGATTCTATATTGACCATGCCCGATCTTGAAATTGAAATCATTTCAGGACACGTGAGAAGACCATTGTAAATGATCCTGCCCTTTTCACAGCCTACTACTTTAGTAGCAAACTCACATTCCATTGGAGATACTACTTCTGCGTATCCTCCAAGATCGTTGACCAGCTTGCAGATTCCCGGAATCCAATTTGTTTTATAGCTGTACGCAATGAAAGTATTCGGATAAATCTTTCTGAACGCTGACTGCAGATCTATGAAGTTTTCAATGAACCTGTCGGCATTAAAAAAATACACCGGATTGCCTCCAGTGCATTCTGCGATTTTTTTCAACTGATTAATCTGTAGTGTTTTATACTCCATCTATTCCCCATCCTTTCTTCTCCCTTTTCTCTTTCGCTTCTACTCTGACATTTATATCGTCATACCATACTGCTCTGGCTTTGATCTTTCTTGTCGGTGTTACGATCGTCTTTTTCCCTTCAAGACCGAGATCCCTTATCAGATTCAGATAATCTACTTCATTTCTGCATACGATCATCACGTAATCATATTGCTCATACCGTAAATGTTCCATTGCATCCAGGTTTTTATTCTTCGGACCTTTCTCTTTTGCATCAATCCCAAGATCAAGCGTCAGATCTGCAGTCCATTCAGACAACAGGTTCATGTCCCATTCTCCTGCGTGGGTATTGTCTTTGATATTGATAGCCCGTAATTCAGATTCTGTATACCCATGCAATTTTTTCACAAGGACTGTGGCTTCCGGATTGTTCCTCTTCATCAGCTCCACTCTCTGATTCCCTGCAATGACATTATCATTTTCATCCAACAGTATTAACCCAAAATCGCCAAGGGTATCCAACGACTGCTGTAATTCTTCTGCTTTTTTCTTTCTGATCTTTCTTGGGTTTCCAAACCCATTTTTAATCTTCTGTACTGGATAGTTATCAACAACCTCAATCCATTTTTCCATGATTATTCTCCTTTTGGTGTTCTTTTTGTGCATAGTAAAAGACCGCATCTAACGACGCGGTCTTGTCGGGGAGTATTTAGGGGTCATACGAAGTTAGTGTTCTGCTTTTCATGGAGTTCCCAGGTGCATGGCACACCTGGGATTCATGAAAAAGAATGAAACATCAGCACACTTTGCAAATCAGGTGTCCAACTAATGCCCCACCTGTGTTTTGCAGTTTATACTATAACACCGCCCCAAAATACAGTCAAAAGAAGAAAAATGGAAATCAATCTTTAATTTCATACAGCACCATTGCGTCCAGTCCGAAAAATAAAATCGTCAGATCATTCCTTGCTTCTTTTGCATCTTTTTGGATGTTGCTGATATCCGTCTGATAGATCTCTGCAATCTCTTTTGTATTTTTCTTACTGTCCTCCCTCTCCAGGTACATATATTCCATCACAAACCACCGTCTGTGCATGACTTCCTGAGATGAGTTAAGGCAGTTATTTCTGTAAACCTCCAACATCCTGTCTACGTGTGCCATAATCATTTTTACAGCATTTACCCCTCTGAGCTGTCTGTGTAATGTCTTATCCTCATCAAACAGATGGAACTTCATCAGCACATCCATATTAACTAACGTCTGATCTACTTCCTCTGCCTGTTCCAGGGTTACAACTGCCTGTTCCGCATAATCTTTTAACTTCGTATAGTTTTCCAGGAGCTTCTTAGTCCGGAACAGCAGACTTCTCCATTCTTCTTTCTTTTTCTGCTTCTGCACCGTAATGTATTTTGCAACCCCATCTTCCACAGCCTTTTGACAGATCTGCTGCAATTCCTCCTGAGTTAATAACTTTACCTGTCTTCCATCTACTTCCCCGCTTTTCTGTGTCCTCTTACCCATTTCACTACCTCCCTGATCCATTGACTTTTTTTCATCTTCACCGTATAATTTCACTAGCGACTTGTGAAGATCCTCTGTTTGCCAATGGCATCAGGGGATTTTTTACTTTGTTCCTCCGGTCATCCCAGCTCTCAATGCTTCATTCAGGATCGCTGCAAGCTCTGTGATCGGAACTGCAATCCCGTAGTCTCTCTTCCGGTCGTAGATATTCACTACTCCGGTTGATACAGCTGCTTTAATTCCTACATCCGTTGTTTCCTGCTTGATAATGCGTTTCTCTGTCTGAAAGAGACCTTTTCCCTTGAACTTTGTATATACTCCTACAGTCTCTGCACTCACTCCGTCAATCGGACCTTCTTTTGGATCCGTCACACGCCTAATCACAAAATCATCCATACTACTTCCTCCTAAACATTTCTCCGTATTCACAAGTTGCAAAATGTGATACATAACCGTATCCGTCAGCCTCTTCCGGATTCTGTACGATCGTACCAGCTACGACTTCTCCGGATGCAAGGACTATTCTGTCCTTACCTCCATCCTTTTTATAATTTACAAAATCAGGATTTACGGGCATCTGTTTTCCGGCTTTCGTCCGTACAAAAATAATCCTTGCTTTACATCTTTTACATTGTGAAAACCGGCTTTGTGTATTAATCTTCATTCTCATCCGGGATTCCCTCCAAAATGCTTTCCGTCATTGCTCCATCCAGCACATCCGCACACATTTCCGCAACTGCCCCCAGTACCTTTCCTAAAAAGTAAATTCTTCCTGCGTTGCTTTCGTCTGCTGCTTCTGCTGTACCTTTAACAAGCGATCCGATAAGTGAACACATTTCTTTTGGACTTGCATTGCCGACAATACTCCCATTTACACCATCCTCCTGAATAAGTCCACCTAAGTAAAAAGTACCTTCCATTTCCTTTACAGTCCCATCTTCAAGCTCAATTCTTACTTTTACCATTATTCTTCCTCCTCCGAGTCATCATACTCATAATCATCATCTTCCACACTGTCTGAGGCTTCTGTATCGCCCTCAGGAGCATTTGTCTCTTCCCAATCGGTAATTTCTTCGTCTGTAGCTGTATCCGGCTTGTTTTCCGCATCCTCCGCAGAGTCTGCCTCCGTGTATTCCACTTCAATAGCCCCATCATGATCCGGCAATGCATTTGATGGACCAGGTAACATTGTACTTTCATCCTGTTCCGGAGCTGCACTGCCTTTCAGGTTTTCTTCATAATCCGGATCAAAGAGGCTCTGCTGTCCTCCCTCATTGATGTATTTCAGAACGTACCGTTTCAGATCTTCGTCCCATACCAGATTCATCCCTGCATCTTTCTTGCCATCCATGGAATCTTTTACTGGAACCGCAATGGAAACCTTGTGTTTGATTACTGGCTTGTTAATCTCAATAGATCCACCTTTTCCGTCCGGAACCCAGTCCTGCTTCATTTGCAGATCCACTTTCAACGTAATGCTGCCCTCATCAGAATTATTCTTTTCCATACTCTTGAAAAGCCTCTGCATCAGCAGATCGAAATTCTCTCTGGCTGTGGTGAATACATCACTTTCAATCTTCATTTCTTCATAGTTGTTCATTCTTTTGCTCCTTCCTGCCTATTCAGGCTCAACAGATTTTATAATTACTTCCACCCGTGGATTTTCTGAATAAAACTTCCGGCACTGGCAATCTACGATCTGTGTATCATCCCTGTATGCGATCTGATTCAATGAATCTGCTATAATTTTTACTACATTATCCATGTCCGGCTTCTTGGTCGGTCTGATCTTTCCTGCCAGCATTGCTGCCTTTTTCTTTTTGGATGCAGACTTCGGAATGGAATAATAAGCCTTGATCCTCATATCCAACATCATATCATCCGGGAAACGGAAGTCCTGGCATTGTGCCAGGTATTCCATATGTACCAGTGTTTCATAATTTACAGTGTCTTTCGGAGTTATCGCATGACCCGTCCGTGTGTTAAACCTTGGTCTGCCTTTTCCCTTTGGCTCACCAAGAATGGTAAACTTTACTTCCATGTCATCCCCCCTACTTCGCTGTATCCGCATTGGTAACAAGATCTTTCGCATGGATGAAATAATCCAAAGCCTTTCCATTGCCCCTCTGCTTTTTATGCTGGCCAACATCATATCCATTCTTCGCCAGTATCTTAATCACCTGCAGCCGGTCATCCATGTTATAAACCCTCAACTCTGCATCCCATTTCGGATCTTCTTTCTTTTCCGGCAGCTTTCCATCCATGATATTGTTAAAATCCACGTGTGCCACTTCCGCAATCTTATAGATCACACTGGCCAGCACATCATTCTTTCCATTTTCATAACTTCCCACCTGACTGTCGCTCTTTCCGATCAGTCTTCCAAATTCAGCCTGCGACAGCCCCATGCTCTCTCTGATCCTTCTGATGTTTGCTCCGATATCACCCATATACCCATACTCCTATTCTAAAAATTGCTTCATCCGGTCAAACCTGTCCGCAGCCTCCAACTGTCGAAATGATTCTCCCGGCATTTCCACCGGATAACACGTTTCAAAAATCCGGTCATACACCCTTTTGTACCGGATGTCGGTACACTGCAGCATTTCATTCAATGTCAGATTTGTAGTCAGAATCATTGGTTTATTTGCCCGAACCCTGCTGTCAATCACGTTATATACCTTTTCTAATGCATAATCTGTATTTCTCTCTGCACCAAGATCATCAATAATCAGCAGTGAGGCACTGTTAAGGATCTGAATATAATCTGACTCTTTTACATTACCCTGAATATCCTGTAAGATCTTCACGAACGAGGTCATCACTACCGGCACTCTCTTTTCCATCAGTGCATTTGCAATACAGGCTGCAGTGTAACTTTTTCCAGTTCCGACCGGACCATATAACAGCAATCCCTGATTTTTCTTTCTCATCTCACTGAACCGGTTAATATAGTTCACAGCAAGTTTATACGCTCGCTGATTTTCTTTTCTGATCCGGTACCGTGAAAAGCTTGCATCCCTGTATTTGCTTGCCATCATGGATGCATCCTTTAACCGGTTAATCACATACATCCGCTGTTCATACTCATCCTGCTCTTTTTTTCTTTCCAGTTCCTCTTCCCGGCACTTGCAGATACACGGCACAACCTTTTTCAATGATCCAAATACTACCCGGTACTGCTTGCGTCTTCCACAGACTCCACATACGATCAGTCCATCTTCTCCAACATAATCATTTGCACCAACCGGATTGATTTCATCCTGGCTATGCGATATAGGTAACATACTTTCCACTTTCATTCCGGTTGATCCTCCTATGCCCTTCTGAATGGATTAACAGCGTTTCCTGACGTTTCCTGTGGTTCCGGTTTGGATTTATCCAGGTAGTCGGTAAACGGCATCGTATCACTCAGGAACGTCCTCGGATGCTTGATATACCTCGCCTCCGTCCTTTCCCTCTGACACTCTGCTGCATAATTGGTTGCTGCAGTCAGCAGTTCATCTGCCCTGAATCCATCATTCAGCCTCGCCTGATATTTTTTATACGCATTCCCTTTATCCACTTTCCTCGGATACACTTTCCAAAATTCTTCAAATGCAACTGCGTATGTATTTTTCTTTGGTTTTTCCTCTGCCACCTCTTTTTCCGGTTCTTCCATTTTCTCCGGACTATTTTCTGTTGGCTCGCTTTCTGCCGGCTCTGCAGTCCTGGCTCTGCTTGCCCGGTACTTTCTCATGCGTTCCGCTTGCTTCGCTCTCTTTTCTTCGTACGAATTATAAAAACTTCGCCAGTCTATCCAATCATGCAGATATAGGCATCCTTTCTCCCGGTCGATCCATCCACATTCAACCAAGTTAGTAACAATCTTTGAAATCGCACCACGGTCAGTCTCCAAAAATCCCGGACGGATTGCCTCTTCAATGTCTTCATGGTCAGCGGCTATGATCCGACCATTTTCATCCGCATTATCCAGTCCCCACAGCCACAACCGGATCAGAACCCCGACTGCTTCGTTCTGACTGATCCCGGATCGCTTGGCAAAATCCCTCAACTTTCCTCCGATCAGCTTCTGATCCACCGTGATCCATGCCATCTCAAGTCCCTCCATAACTACAAGCTCGCTGTCAGATCATTGATGCCGATCGGTCTTTTTAACACTTTCGTGTCTCTGCACCAAATACACTGCTCACATCTTTCCGGCTCTACTCCACCGTACTTCACTTCCAGGATTCTCGGCATCATCTTCCTCACTGTATTCAGTGCCTCTGTCAGATAATTATCATGGATGTAGATCACTTCAATGTTCATAGCCTCTTCTTTGGAAATTCCGGCAATGTAAAATGGCAATTTCTTTCCCGTGTTCTGACGCACGATTTCCTGATAGACTGCTCCCTGGATGTCATACCCCCAGTACCGTACAAAATCCAAATACCCGATATCCGGAACATACCCGAACTTCGTGAGTGACTGCATATATTTCAGATCCACGATTGCCTTTCCCGGATGATAGCTGTCCATTTTGATCTTCCATTTTGCACCAAACAGTTCTCCGGTCATTATGACCTGTTTTTCTCCGCTCATGTACTCCTGAAATAATGGATCTCGCAAACTTCTTTCGATTGCCCTTTCAGCCTTTGCGTATGTAGCTTTCAGTGTTCCATCCTGCCTGAATAATTCCGGGTGTTCCTCTCTGAACTTGTCCAAAGTACCCTCATAGTAGGAATCCACATAACTTCCTTCAAGCAGTGCTGTCCGTTCCGGCTCCCGATATTTCCCACGGATCTTTGCCATTGCACAGGATTCACAGCCGAGCTTTCCGTATGTCCCTGCAAAATCTTTAAACTGGGATACCGACATATATTCATAATTCGCTATGTCGGAGTAATAATTCTCCGATGTCAGTTGAAAGCTCATGTTTATACCTCCTCGTAACTAATTCCCATTGCCTTGATATAATCAATTACTTTCCGGTATTCTTCCGGTGATCCAGTGATCCTGATTACCTGGGATAATCCATTGTTATTTCTCACCGGTACTCCTGTTGATTCTTTGTCTGTTTTCATTTCTTCCACCACCGCTGTCTGTGGTGATTCCTGAACCGGCTCTGTAAATACTGCACGGGCATATGCTTCTCTTTCAATACTTTCAATCGCCTTTCCCGTATCTGACTGTGGCTGCTCTGATTCACGTTTGGAAAGTTCTTCCATCTGTCTGCGACGTTCCTCTTCCTCACGTTTTTTTCTTTCTTCCTCCTGCTGTCGTTTCAGGATAGCTGCCTCCTGATCTCTTAATTCCTGAACTTTCTGCATTGCATCAGCCAGTCTCAGATTCTCTCTGTACGCACCCTTTGCGTAGATTCTGAATCCATCTTCAACACCTTCCAATACCTGCAGATCAGTCCGGACCGCATCAGCCCTGGCATCAATAGCGGACTGCCATTCTGATTTCTTCGCTGTGGCATTCTCCCAGCGTACATCATACAGGGATTCTTTCGCTTTATCCGCAATCTCCTGTTCGATCCCTTCAAAGGCTTTTTCCATATATTCCAGGATCACGGCTCTCGCTTTTTTCTTCCTTGCATTCTCATACTCTGTCAGTCTTTCATCAATGACTGCGATCGGTTCCTGGATAATCGCCATCAGTTCTTTTGCCTGACTGTCAATCAGTTCAAACGGCTCTAAGCATTTTTTCTTGATCTCAATCTTCCGTGCATTGACCGACTTTGAAAGAGCATTCAGCATTGCTCTGTCTTTCTTTGCCTGACCGATATTGGATGCATCATAATCTGTTGTCTTAAACACGACCAGGGCATCTGTGATCGCTTTTTTCAGATCCTCATAATTCCATGTTACTGTTCCCGGTGTCTGCTGTACTACTACCTGTAATTCATTCATTTCCATATCCTCCATTATTTTCCATTATTAATTAATAATCCCACGGCAACCCATCATTCGGATAATTTTCCGGCATGATGAACATTTCTTCTGAACCATTCCCGGTTGCTGCCTGTACCGGCTCTTTCTCAGGTGTCTTCCTGAGATCCTGCGGTGGCACTGTCTGCTGTGGCTTCTGTTCAATATAATTCGTTTCCTGCGGTTGTTCCTCCGCAAATGCATCCACAACCCCATCAGATTCCGGGAGCTGTGCCGGCTGCCTCGTATGTCCGCTATTTTCAAACTCAAATCCTGATCCCTCTTCGTAAGCCCTTATCAACTCAACCTTATCCAGGTTCAGGTCGATCAGTTTACTCAGCCTGCGGATCACCGTTTTCTTGCACATTTCTCCGAAAGAATCTCTCCATGCCTGGCTATTTGCAGCCTTGGAATATGTATCTTTCGTATGCTGGATCTCTTCTACACTCATACTATCGTATTTGATAGTCCCATCTGCATACATTACAACCGCAAATGCTCCAATGATCGGTTCGTTAGAAAATGGTACCGGCTTGAAGTGTAACTTCTGTACCCCTGCTTCAACTCCCTCGTCATATGCATCCCCTTTCCTGACCACTTTGGCATAAATGTCTTTGATCGGATCATCACTGAACCGTTTGCAGACCTTGATTTCTCCTTTGTAGTCTGTCTGGAATGTCATTTCTCCCTTATACGGAATTGCGTAGCATTCTCCGTTCAGGAAATCCAGTCCCAGGTATGCCCCTTTCATCATGCAAAGCACGATGGAGTTGATATCAACCGTCTGCAGATGATCTCTTTTTTTGTTGTCTCGCAACATATCACGGATTACCGTGATACAGTTCATAGCGAATCTCTGCTGATTGAATCCCGGTGGCATTGCATCTTTCTTTTTTGTCAATGTCTCCATCAATTTCCCCTGGATCTGATCCAGGTACTGGTCTGTTGTCATCTGTCCCATAAGTTTCCTCCTTATCCTACTTTTTGTATTTCCGGCACATTACTTGTGAAAATACTAATGTCAATCGGCTTCTGCTTTTCTAATGCCTCCAACAGCTCTTTCTCATTATTGATTCCATACTCTTCTGAGAGCTGCTTTTTCAATTTGTCAATCAACTCCATCCTGAACACCCCCGTATTTCTTCAGATACATTCTGAGTTCCATCACGTCATCCGTGAACTTACTCAGCTCCGTCACTATTTTTTTTAATACCTCCTCTTCTCCCGGATCCAGTCTGCCATCACTGGCAATGCCGAGAAGATCTTTTTTTATGCTATGCAACCGATCATCATCTGCATGATTCAGCAGACTGCAGGTGATCTGTTCGATCCCCCTGATCTTGGTTGCTATATTCTGCCTTTTTCCAATCGGGCAGTCATTCTTGCAATAGCAGGCTTCCAACTCCGGTGCTCCGTAAAGATCTGCCATTCTCACAACTACGTCTGTCGGTACTGGTGTCAGTCCCAACTCGTAATTGCTCAGGCTCGACACTGATATATTCAGCATCTCAGAAGCTCCCTCACGGCTGCTCAGCCTGTCATTGTATTTTGCAGCTTCTTTTCTACATTGAAAGTAGATACTGCCACTGCTGTTTGCACATTCTTTCTCCATGTTCCAAAGTACCTCCATGAGTTACTATTTAACTATACAGTTGTGGTGTCGCTGTCAGCGATCCCCAGATAGTCAGAAATCCTTTTGACTGCCGGACCGCTGTAAACACGACCGTTTAAAATTGAACTGACATAACTCCGGTTCATTCCGAGGTTTTTCGCCAGCGTCGTGGTCTTGATATCCCGCCTGATCATTTCGATCTTGGCGTTTTTACACCACGTGGAAAGCTTTTTTTCCATAAGTTCCCTCCTTTTCCTCCTTTACTTACCTAACATTTGTTGGTAAAATAAAAGAGCTTATTTAATTTTTAAAATCATTTTGTTTTGTTGTTTATGTTTGTTAGTATAACGCACTATAGTACGTTAGTCAATAGTTTATTTTACTTTGGTGCGTCGAATGGAGGAATTATGTTTTACGACATTATTTACAAGATATGTAATGAGAAGGGAACGACCCCGACAACAGTGCTAAAAGCACTTGGATTTAGTACCGGGAATGTAAGTAAATGGAAAGGTGGATCCGTTCCCAATATCGACTTAGCATATCAAATTGCTCAATATCTTGGAATATCAATGGATTATTTGGTTACTGGTGAGGAGACGCACGATAGTGCATTTACAGAGCTTGATCCTGAGTGGGTTGACATTATTACTCATATACCGGAAGAAAAGCAGAAAATGTGTAAAGACTTCCTGCGGACTCACATGGTTATACCGGATAAATATGAAGATCGCAAAAGGGGATAATATCTTTTCCATATTTTTCCACGAGAAGGGACCGGGGGCATCACAACTAATACATATTTAGGAGGTTTCTATGGAAGAGCAGACAAATACCCAGGAAGAAAAAGAAAGACAGGAATATATGCAGGAACTGGAACGGCTGTTAGCCTGTTATCAGATTGCAAGCAGGGATGATAAGAATGTCGTATGGTCGGCATTGAACAAGTACATTCCATTTCTGAACTAAGTATAGCCCCGTGTAGGGGCTACTTTTAATGTATGGAGGAATTATGAACCAAAACTATGAAATGCCTGAATCAGGCACAGAAAAGCGTGTCAGGGTGGCAATCTACGTCCGGGTGTCCACTGTCTATCAGATAGACAAGGACTCATTGCCAATGATGAAGCAGGACCTCACATCCTACTGCAAATATATCCTGAATACAGATGACTACGTGATCTTTGAGGATGCCGGATACAGTGGCAAGAACACAGCCCGTCCGGCATATCAGAAAATGATGTCACAGATACGTGAAGGATTATTCACCCATCTGCTCGTATGGAAGATTGACAGGATCTCCCGTAACCTGCTGGACTTTGCAAATATGTATCAGGAGCTGAAAGATCTCGGTGTTACGTTCGTTAGCAAGAATGAACAGTTTGATACTTCAACAGCGATCGGTGAAGCCATGTTGAAGATCATACTGATCTTTGCAGAACTGGAACGGAATATGACCTCGGAGCGTGTCACCGCCACTATGATAAACAGGGCATCCAACGGAGTATGGAACGGAGGTCGTGTCCCTTATGGATATGATTACGACAAAGAAAATCAGATCTTCTCCATTAATCCTGAAGAAAATGTGATCTATAACTTTTTGCTGGATACCTACGAAAAGACCGGATCCATGGTAATTACTGCCCGGACACTGAATGATTCAGGATACCGGACAAGAAACAACAATCTATGGAGTCCGGTTGGTGTATGCATTATCTTACACAACCCATGGTATAAAGGGATCTACCGCTATAACTATTATAAAATTCCCGGAAGAAAAGCTGTTAAAGATCAGGATGAATGGGTTGTTGTGGAAAACCATCATCCGGCTTCCATTGATCCTGAAAGATTTGAGCATATTCAAAAACTGATTGCCAGCAATGCACGGAACCGTAATGCTCCCGGAAGAAAGACCACCCGCAAGAATACTCATGTATTCTCCAACCTGCTTTGGTGTGCAGAATGTGGTGCAGCTTTCGTTGCATCTCCCGGGAAGATCCGTGCATCCGGATACCGTCCATCAAAATACGGTTGTCCAAATGTCAGAAAGACCGAAAAATGTCATGCAAAATATGTATCGGACGGGACGCTCGGTGAGTTCCTGCTCAACTATATTTTGAATATTTTAAATGTGCAAAAGAACTTTGCAAGCATCCAGTCTATCGAAGATCTTCAAAAGCAACTACTTCATGGCAGTACATTTGAAAATGTGGATCACATAAATGAAGACGGGCTTCTCTCCCTTTATACTATGTTGGAAAAGTTCCCCGGCAAAGAATCTGTACTGACAAGACCAGTCACAGTAAAGCCAAAAGTAGATCCAGAAATAAAAAGGCTCGTAGCAGATCAGAAGAAACAGCAACGAGCATTGGAGCGATTGGATCATCTGTATTTATACTCTGACAATCCAATATCAGAACGTGAGTATGTCATCCGCAAACAGCAGATATTAGATTGCCTGCAGGAAATCAATGAAACACTGGGCATGACCTCACAGGAACCCTGGACCCGTATTGTAAGTGACAACGAATTTATCAGACAGGCCTCATCCTTCATACTGACTCAGAAGTTATCTGACCGCCAGTATATTTACTACGATACACTCGCAGAATCCATACAGCCGGAAATATTAAAAAACTTCTTTCTCTCACTATTGGATTCCGTGATCCTGAAAGACGGTCTGCCCCAAACGATCGTCTTTCGGAACGGACTATGCCATACGTTCACTTATAAAAATAATTCTTGATACAAAAATACCCAGGAGCATTTAAACTCCTGGGTTACTTTTATCCCAACATTTACATTTTCGGATTTTGGGATAATTTGCTTTTATTCATTCTCCCGGTACTCATAAGTATCTGCACCAGTCATCATGACGATTCCTTTTGATTCTTCAATACACTCCTCATCGTCCAGTGTGCCGTAGGTTGCTACTGCCGGTGTACTTCCCTGGAACTGCAATCCGGATCCGTTCCCGAAGTCGATCGTGACCCAGTTGTAACCACTATCCTGAACTTTCTCATCACAAAATTCATCATACTGCTCCATTGTAACTTTTTTCATCGTCTTCAATGGAACTTCTATATAGGCATATTCCCCCAGCTTTTCTGTCTTGAATCCGTTCATCACGTCACCCACTTTTACTTCTGCGTCTAAAAGTGGGTTTCCATTCTCCTCTTCCTGCTTCTGTGCATCCTTCATACCATCTTTAACTCCATCAGTGAATCCACATCCGGTCATTCCTGCCACCAACATACATGATAATACCGCTGCTAAAATTCTCTTTTGCATTTCTTTTCCCCCATACTTCCCTATTCAACATTTGTTATATTTTGAGTGTCACCCACAAGCATAGCATCACCAAAACTGAAGAATCTGTATCTTTCTTTTACAGCTTCTTCATATGCCGCAAGAACATGCTCCCTTCCTGCCAGTGCCGATACCAGCATTACCAGAGTTGATTCCGGCAGATGGAAATTCGTGATCAGCTCATCTAATACTTTAAACTGATATCCCGGATAGATAAAGATCTCTGTCCATCCGCTGCATGCTTTCAGCTTTCCATTTTCATCTGCGGCTGATTCGATTGTGCGACAGCTCGTTGTTCCCACACAGATGACTTTACGTCCATTTTCTTTTGCTCTGTTGATCTTTTCCGCCGCCTCTTCATCAATCATATAGAATTCCGAATGCATATGATGATTTTCCACATCATCTACTTTCACGGGACGGAACGTTCCAAGTCCTACATGGAGCGTCACCCGGGCTATATCAACACCTTTTTCTTCGATTTCTTTTAACAGTTCCGGTGTAAAATGCAGTCCCGCTGTCGGTGCCGCCGCAGAACCGGAATGAGCCGCATAAACCGTATTATACCGGTCTTTATCCTGAAGCTGATGGGTAATGTACGGAGGCAGAGGCATCTGTCCTAGCTGATCCAGAATTTCTTCAAAAATGCCATCATATTCAAAATGGATCAGACGGTTTCCTTCTTCTACGACTTCCATGACTTCTCCGACTAAAAGACCGTCTCCAAAACTGATCCTTGCTCCCGGTCTTGCTTTCTTTCCCGGTTTTACAAGCGTTTCCCATACATCATCCGCACCCCTTTTAAGCAGAAGCACTTCTATCTTAGCTCCGGTCTCCTCTTTTACACCGATCAGTCGTGCCGGGATTACTTTTGTATCATTCAGCACCAGGCAGTCTCCCGGATTCAGATAGTCTGTGATCTCCCGAAATACGTGATGTTCTGTCTTTCCGGTCTTTTTATCCAGCACAAGCAATCTGGAAGAAGAACGGTCTTCCAACGGATCCTGGGCAATCAGTTCCTCAGGCAGATCATAATAAAAATCACTTGTCTTCACTGTATTATTCCTTTCTTTCGCAGAGAATCTGCTACCGGCAGCTTCTCTTCTATATTTTTACACTTCAAGAATGCACCGCCTGCCGGTTGCAGACGATGCATTTTCTTTTTATTTTCGCGAACAATCTGAACTATTTTCTAAGCTCAATTCCAAGATCTTCAAGACCCTTCAGGATCTTATTCATGGCTGCCGTGATCTCTGCCTCTTCCAGTGTCTTATCTTTCGCACGGAATACGATAGAGTAAGCAACAGACTTAAATCCTGCTTTGATCTGTGCACCTTCGTAAAGGTCAAATAATTTGTAGCTTTCCAGGTGTGCCCCGCCATTCTTTTCGATCACTTCTTCAATCTGACCTACCAGGATCTTCTTAGGCACTACCATACTGATATCTCTTGTCACTGCAGGATATTTGGCAATTCCTGTATATTTTCTGTCAAATGTAGCATACGGTAAAATCTCCGGCATATCGATGACTGCCACGTAAGCACGCTCTCCGATACCATAAGCATCTGCTACCTCCGGATGGATCTCACCAAGATATCCTACCACTTTTCCATCATAAATGATATTGGCCTGACGTCCCGGATGAAGATAAGTCTTTCCGGCATCCGGATCGTATTTCTCTTTCTCATGCATACCGATCTTTTCGAAAAATTCTTCTACAACACCTTTCATTGTAAAGAAATCTCCATCTCCGTACATTCCAAGTGTAAACTGCATTCTCTCTTCCGGCAGTTCAGTCAGAGGAAGGGATTTCGGAAGATATACATTTCCAAGTTCATACAGTCGTACATTTTTATTTCTTCTGTTGTAGTTCGTTGCAAGAGAAGTCAGCATTCCGTTCAGGGAAGTCGTACGCATTACACTGTAGTCTTCTCCAAGCGGGTTCATGATATCTACTGTCTTACGAAGCTGTGAATCCTCCGGCAGACGCAGTTTATCGAATACTTTCGGGCTTTCAAATGAGTAGGACATTCCCTGACTGAAACCACAGAACTCTGCAATATCTCTTGCCACCTGCTCAATCCTGAGTTTAAAGGTCAGCTTACCTGTCGTTGCCTCTCCGTCAGGAAGTGTTGTCGGAATATTATCGTATCCATAGAAACGTGCAACCTCCTCTGCCAGGTCTGCGATTCTGAACAGATCGTGACGGAATGTCGGTGCGATCACTTCTTTTGTCTCGGCATCATAGCCCAGGTCAATCTTTTTGAAATAACCGATCATCTCTTCCTCCGAGATGTCTGTCCCCAGCATACGATTGATCTTTGCCGCATCAAATGGCACACGTACGGGTTCTTTCTTTTTGCTGTATACATCTACAGCTCCACCGACAACTTCTCCGGCTCCCATCTCTTCTACCAGTTGGCACGCACGGTTCAGGGCATCCATTGCATTGTTCGGATCAAGTCCTTTTTCAAATTTACCTGAAGCGTCTGTACGCAGTCCCACTCTTTTACTTGACTTACGGATATTTACACCGTCAAAGCAGGCTGCCTCAAAAAGCATTGTTGTTACATCATCTGTGATCATGGAATTTTCTCCGCCCATAATTCCGGCGATACCAACTGCTTTCTCTCCGTCACAGATCATAAGGACATCCTGATCCATCGTTCTTTCCTGTCCGTCCAGTGTCGTAAACTTTTCACCCTCTGCTGCATTCTTTACTACAATCTGATGTCCTGCAAGTGTATCCAGATCATATGCATGCATCGGCTGTCCATACTCTTCCATTACATAATTGGTAATATCTACGAGATTGTTGATCGGACGGATTCCAACGGATGCCAGTCTCCGCTGCATCCATTCCGGTGAAGGGCCGATCTTGATATTCTTTACAACTCTCGCACAATATCTTGAACAAAGGTTTGTATTTTCTACAGAAACTTTTACATAATCATTGACATCTTCATTATTTCCAGTCTCTGTTACAACCGGTGGCTTAAATTCTTTATTAAATGTAGCTGCTGCCTCTCTTGCAATTCCAACAACACTGTAGCAGTCTACACGGTTTGAAGTGATCTCATACTCAAAAACTACATCGTGCAGTCCCAGTACTTCTACCGCATCTGCTCCTACCTGGACATCATCGTGGAAAATATAGATTCCATTCTCCGGTGCTTCCGGGTACATATCTCTTGTAGAGCCAAGTTCTTCGATGGAACACATCATACCATAACTCGGTACTCCGCGGAGCTTTCCCTTTTTAATCTTGATTCCACCTGCAACACGCTGTCCCGGTTCATGACCTCCTGCAACGCGTCCGCCATCCAGTACAACCGGAACTTTTGCTCCCTCAAATACATTGGTTGCTCCTGTTACGATCTGAACTGTCTCAGTTCCCACATTCACCTGACAGATCACCAGCTTGTCTGCATCCGGGTGCTTCTCGATCTTCTCGATCTGACCAACCACAATCTTGTCAAGGTCAGCATCCAGCTTTTCAAAACCTTCTACTTTTGTTCCTGTCAATGTCATTGCATCTGTATATTCCTGTGCTGTCACATCAAGCTCCGGCACATACGCTTTTACCCATGATAATGAAGTATTCATGTTCTATCTCCTTTTCTATCTGCCTTTGCTTCTATTCCTGTATCCTCAGGACTGAAGCCTGCCCGCTTTCCCTGTAATTTCTCTTTTTCGTTCATTAAAACTGCTTCAGGAAACGGATATCATTTTCATATAATAAACGCATATCATCAATCTCATATTTCAGAAGTGCAATACGTTCGAGACCTACACCAAATGCAAATCCATTATATTCTTCCGGATCAATTCCGCACATCTCCAGCACATGTGGATGAACCATACCGCATCCAAGGATCTCGATCCAGCCTGATCCCTTACAGAAACGGCATCCTTTACCACCGCATTTGAAGCAGCTTACATCTACCTCTGCACTTGGCTCTGTAAACGGGAAATGATGCGGACGGAACTTCGTCTTCGTATCCGGTCCAAATAACTCTTTTGCAAATACTTCCAATGTACCTTTCAAATCTGCAAAGGAGATATCTTTGTCAATGACCAGTCCCTCGATCTGATGGAAGGACGGTGAATGTGTCGCGTCTACTTCATCAGAACGGAACACTCTTCCCGGTGCGATCATACGGATCGGAAGTTTCCCCTGCTCCATGACACGTGCCTGTACCGGAGAAGTCTGCGTACGCAGTACAATATCCTTATTGATATAGAAAGTATCCTGCTCATCTTTTGCCGGATGATCTGCCGGAATATTCAGTTTTTCAAAATTGTAAAGGTCATACTCTACTTCCGGTCCTTCCACTACTTCATATCCCATACCGACAAAGATCCGCTCTACTTCTTCCAGTGCGATCGTATTCGGATGACGGTGTCCTACGTTGTTCTTCTTAGACGGAAGAGTAACGTCGATCACTTCTGCTTTCATCTTCTCTTCACGGATCGCTTTTTCCATTTTTGCCTTTGATTCCTCTAAAAGTTCTTCAATGGCTGCTCTCGTATCATTTACAAGCTGTCCTACCTTCGGACGTTCCTCCGGGGCAACATCTTTCATTCCTTTCAATACGGCTGTCAGTTCTCCTTTTTTTCCAAGGAACTTAACACGTACATCATTCAGCTTTTCCGGAACGTCAGCCTCCTGAATTTTTGCGACTGCTTCCGCTTTGATCTGTTCCAGTTTTTCTTTCATCATTTACTCCTTTCTGCTCAACAGGGACGAATCTTTCTTCGATTGATTTTTTCTACAAAAAAACCCCGTCCCCCAAAGGGACGAGGTATATTACTCGCGGTACCACCCTGCTTCCTGCAACATCTGTCACAGGCACTCGTGCTTGTGTAACGTACAACATACGGCATTTTCTACTGGTCTTTCAAAAATGCAGCTCACGTGGGAAATTCGATTGCCGATTGAACTTGGGAAAACTTGCAGCCGGTGATCTTCCCTCTCTGACAGAAACCGGTTCTCTACTTTGCACGGTCTTAGCTTTTATCTCTTGTCAATAAATTAGTAAAAACTTACCTTAACTATTTTAACATACGTTTCTCTTTTGTCAACCCTTTTGTCAGGCGTTTCGTAATCCCAAGTCCCTCAAGGATCGCATTGATCTCACCTCCGAGAAGAATGATATACATACATCCATAGAGCCACAGCATAATCAGTATGATCGTCGTAAAACTGCCATACATACTTGTAAAACCTGTAAAAATATCCAGGTAGACTGAAAAGAAGAATGAAAGCAAAAGCCATCCCGATGCTGTAAAAAATGCTCCCGGAAGCTGCTTCCGCAATGTTGTCTTTCCACGGTTGGACCGGTTTGGCAGAAACTTATATACCAGATCCCAGAAAAACGTCAGCACAACCAGTGTAAGGCATGTCCTGATCCTGATGATAAAATTCATCACCTTACTCATAAAAGGGATATGCTCATAAACAACCGCGCTCAGACTGTTTCCAAATACGGACAATACCAGTGAGAGCATGATCGCAATCAGGAACAATACCGTATAAAAGCATGCCCTGAAACGCAGATAAAAATAATTTCGCGTCTCAATATTATCATAAATGCAGTTCAATCCATAGGTCACAGACAGAACGCCTTTTCCGGCCGACCACAGGGCAACCAGTAAAGTAAACGGGATGAATCCATTCGATTTTGTATAAACCTGCACGATCACGCTGCGGATCAGCGGTGAAACCGTATCAGGGAAAACCGGAAGAACCAGTTCCATCACATCATTCATCGTAACCGGTGTGTATTGTACCATCGTAATAAGCAGAAGAAAAATCGGTATCAGAGACAATACAAAAAAATAGGCTGCCTGGGCTGCATAGGCACCGGTGTGGTGCGTATTCACTGTCCGTATAATATTCAGCACCCAGTTTTTCATTTTTTCTTTTTTACTCATATAGCTGAAAATCCTTTTCACTTTTTCCGTACAAAAAGCGGCCGTACAAGACGACCGCCTTTTATCTTTCGTGAACCCCCAAAATGCCGGTCCCTGTATTTTGAGTCCTAGCCACAGCTAGGTGGGCAACCTCATCCTGCCTTTCTGTCGTCCACTGCATACATCGGAGGCCTGACATATTATACAGAAATATTGGAATCCCTTTTTAATCAATGTAGGTTCAAAATAACAGGGTTGTCGTACACCCCAGGTTGGTTCTCTTTTTTACCTAAAGCTATTATACGCTATTTACCCGGATTTTACAACCATTTACTTTATGTAAATTTTATCGGTTGATCTTATACTTTTCACTGGTACTCTGACCGGTTACTTATCTTGTCCCATCCGGGCGGTTTCTATGCTTTTTCTTTGCATTTTTCTTCTGGTCTGCTTTCATCCGAAGGACTACAACAACCACTGCTCCTGCTGCCACGATTGCAAGAACTACAAAGATTCCGATCGGTGCTCCGCTGTCTCCGGTCTTCACTACCGTTACCTGCGGAACTCCTGCTGGTTTCTTATCTGCAGAACTGTTCTGGTTCTGATCTCCGGAAGGCTTCTGACCATCATTCTTATTACCTGAATCAGGTTTCTGATTGTCATCTTTATTTCCAGAATTGTTCTTGTCCTCTGCAAGAGTCTTCACTGTCAGAGCCGCTGCCTCAGAATAATTTCCTGCTGCATCATATGCTTTTACAGTGATCTGATACTCTGTTCCTGCCAGCAGATTGCTGATCATAACAGAAGTCGTATCTGCAGATACTTTTTTGATGCTTACTCCATTCAAGAAGATCTCGTATCCTTCAACTCCGACATTATCTTTTGACTTCTTCCATCTGATCTGGATGGAGTCTTTCGTAACCTCTGCCTTGCTCAGTTTACCTGGTGCAGTTGGAGCCTCTTGATCCACATCCGGCTGCTCTGCTTTTCCTTTTACAGTGACTTTGCAGGTTGCCTCTAATCCGGCTACATTGGATACTTTGATCGTTGCTGTTCCCTCTTTCAGGGCTGTAACAACACCGTTCTCATCTACTGTTGCGATTTCTTCATCAGAAGAACTCCATACAAGACCCTTGAGCATTGCACCTTCCGGTGTAGCTGACGGTGTCAGTGTTACTGTCTCTCCAACTTTCAATGTTACATTTTCTGCATCCAGAGTTACTGCGTCTGCTACTTTCTGTACTGTAAACGGAACAACTTCTGAAATTGCTGCAAATCCACCCTGTCCTTCTTCTACAAGGATCTGGATCTTTCTTGCATTCTTTGCTGTAGTATCAAACTGAGTTGATACCCATGCAGCACCGGCTCTTAAATTGCTCGGAACTGTGATATGGTCACCGCTTTCAATCACCTGATCATTTTCATCAAGGATACGATAGCTGTACTGGTACACGATTCCATTATTTGTGCTAGGTCTCTGCTGGAACTTGAATCCTCCGATATCCATGGATTTTCCAAGGTCTACTGTCAGGATTGCCGGGTTTGACTCGCTTACATTGAAGCCTGTCGTACTCCAGTTGGAATGCCAGTAAGTGCTGGAATCTCCGTCTGTTGCTGCAGAAGCTACTCCACTGCCTGTCGGTTCTCCTGTACTTTCTTCTGTATTGGCACTGGATGTGATATCCGGTGTTTCTGTTCTAGGAATATCATTTACAACTGTATCTTTTACTGTGATATCGAAAGTCAGCGTGCTGCCGTCTGCAAGTGTTCCTGTCAATGTTGCACTTCCTGCTCCGACTGCATTGATCTTATGGTTCTCTGTATCTACCGTCATCACACTGTCATCACTGGATGTAAATGTGATCTGGTCTAAGTTCTGACCTAAGATCTGTGCTGTCTCACCTTTGTACAGTTCTGTCTTTTCAACAGTTGCTGTCACGGCTGTTGCATCTTCTGTGATCGTTAAATTATCCAGGACAAAGTCTGTCTGTCCCATACTTCCGCTTCCGGCAAGTGAACCGTTCTCATAAAGACCGATCCATGTCTGTCCGGTTCCGCTTCCGATCACCTGCATACTTACATGCTGTGCTTCATCCCCGGTTGCTGCCGCCAGATAGGATGTCGGTGCAGAATAGCTGTTACCGTCACCTACGATCATCTGATATGCTGCATTTCCTGCAAGATAATCAAACTCAACATTGTATACTTTTCCGGCCTCAAAACGGAAGTTCTGAGGAATTGTATAATATACAAGACCTGTTACTGCTGCATGCTGCTTCAGTGACCACTCACCATCAATGACATCACTGATAACTCTGTTGTTCCAGCCTGCCTGTGTATACGGTGCATTCAACTGTGCCAGATGAGTCACCTGGTCTCCTGTCTGCGTAAATCCATGTACGAACGGATACATTCCTTCTACAACGGATTCAAAATCCTGATGGAAACTTCCGTCTTCCGCATAGTTGTCCAGTGTCTTCTGTACGATACGGATATCATCCCAGTAAGTACTTCCTTCACCTGCTGCTCTTGAAAGCTTCAGGTCAGCGATCGTACCTTCTGCTGTAAAGGATACAAGGATCCTCTGCATATTTGTACCGTGCTTTTCATCACTTGCAACTGTATTTCTGGAGAAAGAACGCATCGTATAATTTGATACTTCTTTACTTCCTGTATTGACACTCAGTGTCGCCTTTGCATCGCTTTCATTATCTACATAAAGCTCTGCAACATAAGTTTTTCCGGCTGTCAGTCCTGTGATCTTTGTAGATACAGTCACATCTTTTTCCGGGCTGTTCATTGCCAGTCTCTGGTCGCCTGTATTCGCATACTTCTCGACCGTCACTGCTGCATTGTCAATGTCCCCACTCCAGTCAGCAGCATCCAATGCACTGTCTGTTCCTGAGTAACCATTGAATCCCGGGTCAACCACATAGTTGTCCTCGCCGTAATCTACCTTCAGTGTCTTAGAGGATTCACCCTTAACAAGCACATAAGCGGTAGCTGCTTTTGCATCCAGAGTCACTGTTCCGTTGGATACTGCAACTGTCTTCTCATTGATACGTCCCTGATCACTCAGTTCGTACATTACAACATTTGCAAGGTTTGTCCATCCGTCAGGAAGCTCCCATGTAGATGTGCCTCCGTCCAGATTCCAGTGATACAGTTTCTGGTCGCCGTTTTCATCTGTCCAAGGAAGAAGATACTTCACATCATTCAGTACTTCTTTTCCATTCAGAGTGATCGTACGCTCGATGTAAGAATCGGATCTCTGCTCTGTATTTCTTGTAACAACAACCGTATCTCCGGTGTCGTTCTTCAGAGTGATCTGCTTCTCTGTATTTCCTGTCGGGCAGGCTTCATCCTCACCGTAGTCTTCCCAGTCAGTTACATAATAATGCTGAAGGAATCTTGTAGGCAGGTTCTCTGTAAATGTCTCTGTAATATAAGAGTTATAATCCTGATCTCCGCCCCATCCTTCAAAGCCATACAGACGATATCCGCCAAGCAGCGGGTTGTCGGCTGTTCCGCCATACCTCGGATAGTTCAGAATCTGCGTATCTCTCTGATCATTGCGGAGGAACCGGATAATCTCACTATTCCATCCCTTCAGGCCTGCTCCACCATAAGCGGCGTCAGTTGCCCAGTGTGACCAGGTAGAGTCATACTCTCCCTCGTAACCAAACTCCGTAGAGAATCTCCATCCGAGTGAGTTGATCTCTTTTGCGATCTGTCTTGTCTCCCACGCATTCTGATACCATACATCCAGATAAATGAAGTCCATATTATCTGTTCTCTTTGCTGCATCTGCTGCAATCTCACTCATAGAAGCATTCAGTGTTCCCTGAGAATCTTTGACATATTCACCCTTATCCCAGTTTCCACTGTAGAAGCTTGTACCGTTGATACGGTCATAAAGCTGTACTAATCTCTTATAACGGGCCTGACTTCCCAGATCCCATAATTTATTGATCGTAAAGGACTGATCCAGCCATCCCCAACCATTTGTGATCGGGCTTGTCAGCATTGTCTCATTGAAAGATTTTGCCTCTGGATAAGCCTCCTGTGCATTGATATGAATACCAACTTCTGTATTATACTGATGTGCGATCTTGATCAGGTTCTGGAAATCAGTAATTCCACCTTCACGCTCAGATACATCTGCATACTCGGAGTTGGCTGAGTCATGACCTTCATTTCCATATCCTTTGAGCATAACTGCCTGCGGCAGTCCATCAGTTGCAAGATATACTTTCTTGATATTATCTGCTGTCTCAAGATATGGATTCGTTGCCATACCGGCAAAGTTCATAACAATACGATAGTTTACAAGATCTTTGATATCATCTGCACCCTGTGCAATGTTCATGATATCTCTGAATGCAAGAGCTCCATCATTCCAGTCGATGTCTCCATCGCCATTTGCATCTCCTGCGATGCATACTTTTGCACACGGAAGATCACTGGTCGGATAACTATAGCTTGCAGCCTGTCCATTTTTATCTCCACGTTCGTAATACCATACAGAACTTGTAAGACTCATGGAGTCTGCACCGCTGTTCATCGTAATTCTCTTATCATCCTCGATCTCAGAGTTACTCCATACACCACCGCTTAAGCTTCCATTTGACAGGAATCCATACATATAAGTTCCTGTTGTAGATGGATTGAATCCATTATCCCATGTAATATGGGAATCTCCGCTCTGGGTAGTCGTTGTAGACGGTGATACACCATCAAATGCTGCATTCTCTTCTGACATATCTGTAGAAAGAAGATTCAGTTGCGGGATCTCGATTGTAGCAATATCTGTACATCCGTCTTTCTTTTTGATGGATGTTACTTCCCAGGTCAGATCATTGTCATCTACACTGATCTTCACTTTCATAGTCAGGTCGATATTTGTTGAAGGACTCACAAGATCCATTGTATAAGTTCTGGAAGAATCATCTCCCTCGGCTGATACATTGGTCGGAGTGATCGCAGTCTTGTTGATGCTGACAGAGTTGATCTCTTCCTCCTGTCCACGGAAGAACGGAGTACCATCAACTTTCTTTGTCGCATAACGTGCAACTACCGGAAATTCCTTTCCAACATATACATCCATATAATCAGAACTGATCTTTGCATACTGGCTTAAATCCAGTTCTGCCTTTGGTGATAAGGTAACATTGAATACATTCTGTGCTGCATTTTCACTTACAGTAACCTCTTCTGTATGTGCCTGGTAGCCTGTACGGCTTGCTGCAAGATTGTATGTTCCTGTCTCGATGGCATCGAAACTGTAGTTTCCTGCATCATCTGTCTTTGCAGTATTGGAACCCAGCTTCACTGTTGCACCCTTGAGTGCTGTTCCATCTTCAGCCGTAACCTTACCGGAAACTGCTGCAACTGCTGTCGTATAAGTTTCTGTTACCTGACCGGATCTTGTAGCTGCCCATCCCCAGGTATCATCCATACAATCTGTCGTTCCGATCTTGAAGTCAGAAAATTCTACTTTTGTAGCTCCGTTCGTCTTCACTCCCGGATGTCCTTCTCCATTGATCGAATCAGAGATCGGAGTCAGTGCCTGTACAGACTGGGTCACTTTCTTGCCATCTACGATTACTGTCAGGTTCTCTCTGGAAACTGTGATGGAAATATCCATTGTCTCATTCAGCACCGGATCAGGAAGACCTGAAAGCTTTGGATAAGACTCTGTTCCATTCACTTTGTACTGGAAGTACCATTTACTTGTTGGATCATAACCGACATACAGCCAGTTATTATCATCCTTATAAGTATAGAAGATTCCCCAGTTCGTACTTGTCACCGGACGGAACTTCAAGGAAACGGTTCCTCCTACCGGTGTCGTTTTTGTCTGGTCAAGAAGAAGTGCCGGGGCAACAACACTGGCATTTCCATAGTTATGTCCATTTCCGTTGCTGCTTCCACCCTGAACGGTGATCCATTTTCTTCCTCTTGCAGTCTCCTGCGTTCCGTCATCTGTTACGGCTGCCGGATCCCAGGATCCCTTCTTGTCATTGTAGACTGTCCATCCACTGTAATCTGAATATGTAGTATCTCCGACTGCCACATCAGAAAAATAAAGATCTGTATAAGAGCTGTTTGTAGCTCCTCCAAATCCAACCTTACCTGCTACATCTTTCAATGCAACAAAGCTGGCATTTGTCACTGAAGCTGTTCCGCTTGTTCCAGCGGTAGTATTTCTTACAGTAACATTCACTGCACTGTCTGTATAGCTGACAGACACCGTAAACATATCGTTCTGGTTAATTGCCGGAAGTCCTGCAACGCTTCCATAAGATGAAGTACCATTATTATTGTACTCATAAATCCAGTCTGTTGCTGAACCGGCACCATCATAACCGATATATGCCCAGTTACTGTCGTCCTTGTATTTCAGGACAACCCTTGCACGCGTATCTGACTGTGCACTGCCAAGTTTTAAGGTGCTGCTGAAGTCTTCATTGGTAAATGTTGCATCCGGAGATAACGCAAATGCTTCAGGCGTGGCACTGCCAAAATGACCATTACCATTCTCTGCACCTGACACGATATGTGCCATTGTCTTGCTTGCTGCAAATACATCGATCGACGGAAGATACGGCAGTGCCGTTGTTAAAACCATCGCCAATGCAAGAAATCCTGCTGCAAGCTTTCTGCTAAGCTTTTTCATAATCCCATCCTTTCTTTTACGACCGAAAGCCTTACGGTCTTATTCTATTTTATTATATAATTTATACGGGAAATAAGCAATCTCTACACGCAAAAAAGAGGAGAAGTTTAAAACTTCTCCTCTTTTTTCCTCAAACCCTCATTTGTAATGGACTGATTATCTTCTGCGTCTTCTGATTGAAATTGTACCAACAACTGCTGTACCTGCCAGCATTGCTGCAATCATCGGAAGAAGCATATTGGCTGTATCTCCGGTCTTTGCTGCTGCATTTGCTTTATTTCCAGCCGCTGTACCGTTATTACTATTATTACCCTGGTTCTTGTTATCTGTTACTCCAGACTGTCCAGGATCTTTCTTTCCGTCATCTGTTCCATTATTATTACCGTTTCCGTTGTTGTCATTTCCGTTATCATTGCCATTATCCGGGGTATCCGGCTTGTCTGGCTGATCCGGATCTGTCGGGTCTACTTTCTTCGGATTTACAGTAATATCATAGATCAGGCTTGCACCTTTATAAGTTACAGTTACCGTTTTGTCTGTGGCAGCAAGTTTTGTATCCAATGCAGGGCTGAATGTAAATTCATCTGCATTTGCTTCACTGTATGCCACTGCCTCGGTTGAATCATCATCGTAAACTACGTTGATCACCAGACCGGTTACATCCAGTGTCTCGCCTTCTGTATAAATGACTTTCTCCGGCTTTGTATTCCAGGTAATTCCTGTCATGACTTTTGCTTTCTGTGTAATCGTAAATTCATGCTCCAGAGTTCCTGTATATCCGTCAATTCCCTTAATTACAAGTTTTGCAGTTCCAAAGTCTGTATTGTTCTCGTAAGAGATCACATAATCAACTCCATAGCGAAGCGTTGTATCTCCTGCTTTTACTACAATATCAGAAAGATCGAACATGACCGGATTTTCTGCATCTGCTTTCGCAACTTCGATTGAATCCGGAGCTGTTACTGTTACTCCATTTGCTGCATCTGCAATATCTGTCTTACTCTCTGCCATACGGAGACGGATCTCAGCAGCACTCATGTATTTATCTACATTCGCTGCACTTGAACCGTAAGTATGAACGCCTGTCAGTCTTACATATTTTGCAGCAACCGGTTCTGTAAACTCTGCCAGTTTCCAGTCCTGACTGTCTTCCCAGTTTCCGATTGAAACAGTTGTCCATGTTGAACCATCCGTGCTTACTTCTACTCTGTACTCGTTTACACGACCATTGTTCTGTCCGTCTGCTGTTCCCTGTCTTGGCAGATAACGAAGTGCATCCAGTACCGTTTCTTCTTCCAGTTCATATGTAAACCATAACTGATCGCTTGTCGCTGCCGGTGCACTCCATCTTGTATGCCATAACGTAGACTCATCTCCGTCTTTTGCATTCGATGCAGGGCCTTCAACTCCTGTTGTAGACTGCTCACTTCCTGCGGATGCTGTTAATTTTGATACCGGATAATCTCTGCTGTCGCTGTCCGGTGTTGTCTGCTCTGCTTCATTCAGTCTTACTTCATAAGTATTTCTTGTCTGATGATCTTCTGACTCAACGATGATGCGGATCACATCATTGTAAGCCGGAAGGACTGTTACAGATGCGTTATCTTTTGCTGTTGCCTCAATCTCTGCAAGAATTGCAGGTGTTGTATATACTTTGCTGTCCAGTGCTGTCTGCGGTACTTCTTTTCCATTGACTGTCAGTGTCTGCAGCTCGGCTGTCGTATTGGTTGTACGGCTTCCTGTTGCTACTTTCAGTTCAATCTCTGTGATACCTGTGCATGCCTTTGCAGTTGTTCCTGTTGCCTGAGTACTGTTCGTCAGGTGGAATTTCACAAAGGTTGCTCCAACCGGTGCGAAATCATAAGTATATGGTTTCACATTTCCCGACTCTGTTCCGATTGTCTCGGTTGTATCAAGTTTCGCCCAGTTTGTTCCGTCCGGTGATACATAGATCTCAGTTGCTCCGGCATCTGGATATCTCATGCTCCAACTGTCTCTTGCAAAATGAGTTACGATCTGTCCGAGTCTCTGTTCTGTTGCGTATTCAAAAATGATGTCCGCTGTTGTATTTCCATCCTGGGAATAATCGTAGTTACTCCATACGGTCGGATTTGCTCCACCGGATGTATTGCTTGAAATCGTTGTGCTTCCGTCCTTGATCGCATTCAGTGTATCTGACTGCTTATCTGCAGGTACGCTCTGAGTCAGGTTCAGTGCATCGGCTGAAACGCTGTCACCGATGGTGATCGTCTCCTCCTGTACTCTGACGCTTGCTGTTACAGCAATTTCTTTTCCAAGTACATTTGCTGTTCCGTTGACTGTTACTGTTCCTGCTTTATCATAAGCACTTGCAGCTTTATCTTCCCATGTTACCGGGAATGTTACGTCCATGACCGTTCCATCCTGAAGTACTGCAGGTCTGGAAGTCGGTAATACCGGTGCTACTCCTACTGCTGTATTTGTAGAATAATTCAGAAGTCCTCCGACCTCATCGATCATATTTACATTAACTGCTACAGAATATCCGCCTTTTACCGTACCCTTCACCTGGAAACTTCCTGCTGCTGCGATCTGATCTTCTGTAATCGCATCCCATGTTACAGGGAGTTCTTCACTTGTTCCATCTGTATAACGTGTCACGATCTTCTCTGGAAGTTCCGGTGTACTTCCAACTTTTACATAGTAAGTACGTGACATTTTAAAGCTGTCGATCTGCTTTTCTGTACTTCCGTTGTCCACTGCGGTTGTCGTGATCTTGACACTTGCAGAATCCAGTCCGTCTGCTGATGCAGTTACAGTGATCGTTCCTGCTTCTTTTGTGGACTTCACGATGGCAAGCACTTTACCACTGAAAGCTTTTCTGTTATCTGCCTGATAGGAGTCATGATCCGGTGAGCTTCCGTTATCCACGCCTACCAGTTCTCCGTCTCCCTCTACAGTAAACTTCACACGGTTTTCTGCATCCGGAACGATATTTCCATCTGCATCTGTTACATCTACTGTAATATAGGAAAGTGATTCTCCGTCTGCTGCAATCTTCTTATGATCTGCAGAAGCTTTCAGCTTAGAAGCTTTTCCTGTTGTCGTTACACTTGACTGTCCGACTGTATCCGTGATCTTCTGACCGTTGCTGTCATATGCAACTGCAGAAACAGTTCCGTCTGCATACGGTACATTCCATGTCAGATACAAGTTCTTGTCAGTTGTTGAGTTTTTATCAGAACCTTCATAGATCTGATAGGTATATCCTGCGTCTGTCGTCTTCTGCGTAAATGTCTTCTTTCCAAGAGAAGTCTTTGTATCACTTCCTTTTGCCTGGAAGAACAGCTCAACAGATGCTGCATCGGAATATACAACAACCGGTACATTTCCGCTGCTGTCTTTGCTTACAACGTTGTTGTTCCATGCCGGAAGAACATGTAATGTTCTCACATCATCATTCCACTGGCTCTGGTAGAAGTAGTAGCTGTCCTTTGCGAATCCCGCTGTATCAATGATTCCAAAGTAAGAGTTCTTCGGTGAAGGCCATGATCCAACCGCTCCGCTTCCGGTTCCGTTCCATGGAGTTGGCTCTCCAAGATAATCAAATCCGGTCCACACATATTCACCGGCTGCAAAATCTCTTGTCAGAACAGTGTACCATGCATTACTTGCTGTAGCACCCCAGCCTACATTAGAATTATCATAGGATGTCAACTGCTTGTCGCTCGTCTGTCCACCGCCTGTTGTACGGTAATAGATTCCACGGCTGTTGATTGCTGATGCAGTTTCTGATCCATAGAGAAGCCAGTTGGAATTACTGGAGTGATAACTATCAAGTACACTTCCATCTGCATAGTTAAATCCAACAGTTCCACCCTTCTCTGTGAGAAGTCTTGCAAAAGTCTTGGAAATCTGCCAGTTTGCTTTCAGCTTATTATCGCCGATGGTCATTGGTCTTGTATTATCTGCATCATATGCCCAGTTAATGAGCTTTGTAGCGGTTGCTTCATATTCCGCATCTGTTCCGCCACTGATACCTTCCATAACCTCATTTCCAAGAGACCACATGATCACTGACGGTGCATTATAGTCACGGCTGATCATGGATTCCAGATCAAACTGTGCCCATGTCTCACCATTGGTTGCTCCAAGGATTTCATTATCTGAAGCTACGGTCTGGTTAAACCATACAGAATAGTCATTGCTGTTACCATTCTTTGGTCTTGTCCATGTATCAAATGCCTCTTCAACAACCAGGATTCCCTGTTCATTGCAGGCATCGATCAGATCCTGTGCTGCCGGGTTATGTGTTACACGGATGGAATTACATCCCATCTCTTTCAGGATCTTCACCTGACGATCGATTGCACTGTCGTAAGCTGCTGCTCCGAGAGATCCCTGATCGTGATGCATACATACACCTTTCAGCTTCATATTCTCTCCATTCAGAGAGAATCCTGTATTACTGTCAAAATTGAAATAACGGAATCCATATTCTGTATCATAAGTATCCGTCACCTGTCCATCTACCAGTACTTCTGTACGAACTGTATACAGACTCGGATCATCTACACTCCAGAGTTCCGGATTGGAAACCGGTACGGTAGCCTGGATCTCTGCTGTCGCACCTGCTGCAATACTCTGTGCATTGGTTGTTACTGTACCGATACTCTGATCTGCACTTCCGTCTTTTGGAAATACTGTATGTCTGACGGCTACACTCTTTGCAGCATCTGAATCATTTGCAACCGTTGCAGTCACATTGGTATTCACTGTACTGCCTTTTTCGGTTTCAAGATTCGGAGTTGTAACCTTTGTACCGTTCAGATCTACATGTACATCATCTGTGATCGTCAGATCTACATCTCTGTAGATACCGCTTCCTGAGTACCAGCGGCTGGATGGTGTATTATTTACCACCTTGACTGCGATCGTATTTTCCCCGTCATACTTTACATAATCTGTAATATCAAAGGAAAATGAAGTGTAACCATACGGATGAGTTCCAACTTCATGACCATTCACCCATACTGTCGCATTCATATATACGCCGTCAAAATCAATACGGACTCTCTTTCCCTGCGTATCAGAACTTAATGTAAAGTTCTTTCTGTACCAGCCTGTTCCTCCACCAAGATAGCCACTTTCTGCTTCCATGGATTTAGAGTATTCCTGGCTAATGCTGTAGTCATGCGGTAAGGAAACCTGTTCCCATTTGGAATCATCAAAGGTTGCTCCCTGTGCATTTCCTGCATCCCCAAAGTAGAATTTCCAGTTACTGTTGAAATTCTGGGAACGCTGTGCAGTAGAACTGTAATTGTTCACATACACCAGCTCAGGATCTGAACTCATCTGAGTCTGGGATTCTGTTCTCACCGCCTGCTGTGCCAGTGCCGGAACTGAAACTCCTGCTGCAGTTACTGCAAGAACTGCAGCAAGTGCACCTGCTCCCACACGCGTACACCGCTTCTTCTTTTTCATGCCTGTTCCTCCTTTTTCGATTTTCCGTTCTCCACGTCGGCAGACAGTACAAATAGACGCACTGTCCCCTATTGCATATTGTACCAGAATTTTTCTTTTATTTCTTGTGTATATTCACCTGTTCTCCCCCTTTCTTTTGTCTAATTCAGAACAAAAAGGCAGATGTCCGGTCTTTCTCCTGACATCTGCCCCTGATCTCTTTTATTTTAGACTCCGCAAATATTTCCGGTTATCCTATCTTCTACACGCCGAGAATCTTTTTAACGGTCTCTTTCATTTTATCTGCATCACACTCTGTCGTATGACGGATCTCTGCATCTCTGATCTCTTCGATTGCATTCGGAATCGGGAATCCCGAAACCTTGTGCAGCTCATCAATCAACTGGAACTCATCCATCGCATCATAAGCCGGATCGATCGCAGTCATCACGCTGCGTGCAAACTTATACGGGCTTGCCGTAGAAGCAACCAGACACTTCTTCGTATCCTTACTCTCTTCCCGATACTTCTTGCATACATATGCTGCAACTGCTGTATGCGTATCCATCACATATCCGGTCTTTTTATAAGTATCATGGATCATCTCTGCGGTCTCTGCCTCAGTTGCATATCCGCCTCTGAAATCAGCCAGCTTTTCTTTCATCTCAGGGGTAATCTCATAGACACCTTTTTCCTTAAGTTCATTCATCAGCTCTGTATCCTTCTCTGCGTCCTGCCCTGCGATCGTATAAATCAGACGCTCCAGATTACTGGAAATCAGGATATCCATGGACGGAGAAGATGTCAGTACAAACTCCCGATTCCTGTTGTACACACCGGTCTGGAAGAAATCAAATAAGACTTTGTTCTCATTGGAGGCACAGATCAGCTTTGCGATCGGAACGCCCATCTGCTTCGCATAATATGCTGCAAGAATATTTCCAAAGTTTCCGGTCGGAACCGTAACATTGATCTCCTCGCCAGCCTGGATTTCTTCATTCTCAAGTAGCTTTGCATAGGCATACACATAATAAACCACCTGGGGAACAAGACGTCCGATATTGATCGAATTGGCTGAGGAGAACTGATATCCTTTTGCTGCAAGTTCTTTTTCCAGTTCTTTATCTTCAAAAAGAGCCTTCACTCCGCTCTGTGCATGATCAAAATTACCATGGATTGCGACAACAGAAGTATTCTCTCCCTTCTGCGTTACCATCTGCAGTTCCTGCACACGGCTGACGCCTCCCTTTGGATAAAAAACGATGATCTTCGTTCCCGGAACATCTGCAAATCCTGCAAGTGCCGCCTTTCCTGTATCTCCGGAGGTAGCAGTCAGGATCACGATATCATTCTTCACCTGGTTCTTTCTTGCGGAAGTGATCATCAGATGTGGCAGAATTGAAAGTGCCATATCTTTAAATGCGATCGTTGCTCCGTGGAACAGTTCCAGATGATACGTATCTCCCACCTTCACAAGCGGAGCGATCACTTCTGTATCAAACTTGGAATCATATGCACTGTTAATGCAGTGCTTCAGTTCTTCTTCCGTAAAATCGGTAAGGAACTTTTTCATAACCTCGTAAGCAGTCTCCTGATAAGACATACTCTTCAATTCGTCCATCGTAACATCCAGTTTCGGAACAGCTACCGGTACGAACAGACCACCATCATCTGCAAGTCCTTTTAAGATTGCCTCCGAAGCTGTTACTGTCTTGTCTGCATTTCTTGTACTTTTGTATAAAAGATTCATCGCTTTGCCCTCTTTTTCATATTTTAAAACTTTTTTCTGCTTCTTTTTCTGCAAGTATATCACAACTTTACCGTTTCCTCAAGAAAATTGCACCAACTCCGCAGATTCCCATCAGAACCGGATAATAAAGGTTCGGCAAGATATCAACCGGTGTCAGGCCTGTCAGCGTCGCTGCTGATAAAAGCTGTGCCCCATAAGGGATCATTCCCTGTCCAACTGAAGTGAACATATCCAGAAGGGATGCCGAACGTTTCGGATCTACTCCATACTCTTCACTGATCTCTCTGGCGATCGGTCCTGTCATCACGATTGCAACCGTATTATTTGCCGTACATATATCCACAAATAATGCCAGCAGTGCAATTCCAAGTTCCGCTCCTTTTTTCCCTCTGATCCTGCTTTTGATCAGATCCAGAATAAACTGAATACCACCGGCTTCTTTCACCAGTGACACGATACAGGCAACCAGGATTGAGATCACAGTGATATCGTACATCGAAGTCACTCCGTCCCCGACCACTTTAAACATCTCTGTCACTGCAATATTTCCTGCTGCCACCCCGACGATCAGAGAAATAACAATTCCGCTGATCAGCACAAGAAAGACATTGATTCCCGCCAAAGCTCCCGCCAGTACGATCAGATAAGGAAAAACTTCCCACAGGTTATACTTCAGGTCTCCCTCCAGAGAATAACTGACATTTCTTGTCATGATCCAGAAGATCAGGATACTGAGGACTGCTGCCGGAAGTACCAGCAGAAAATTGGCTTTAAATTTGTCCTTCATATCGCATCCCTGTGTCTTGACTGCTGCGATCGTTGTATCGGAAATCATGGATAGATTATCCCCGAACATTGCTCCGCATACAACAGAAGCAATACAGACAGACAGTTCAAATCCTGTCTTTTCGCTGATTCCCACTGCGATCGGTGCAAGTGCGGCGATCGTTCCCATGGATGTTCCCATAGAAACTGAAATAAAACAGCCGATCACGAAAAGTCCTGCCACCGCAAAGTGGGTCGGTATCAGAGAAAGTCCCAGGTTCACTGTGCTTTCCACTCCTCCTGCTGCTGTTACCGCACCGGAAAATCCACCCGCACAGAGAAAGATCAGACTCATCGTGATAATATTTTCCTCACCGACTCCTTTTGCGATCACTTTGATCTTATCTGCAAACTTCTGTTGTCTGTTCTGCATAAAAGCCACAAATAAAGCAATCAGAAATGCAACCACAGCCGGCATGGCATAAAAGTCTCCAAAAGCAATCCCTGCTCCGAGAAAGATCAGCAGAAAAACTCCGATTGGCAAAAGTGCCGCCGCATTTCCTTTTGTCACTGTATCATTCATATCGTTTCCTTTCTTAAACTTAAAATGAGGATGCGACGATTTTACTCCCGCATCCTCTGTCTGCATCTTCTGCTTTTATTTATTTTTCTTATGATTGGTATAATTTACCAGTCCACCTGCTGCGATCAGCTTCTGCATAAACTCCGGGAACGCCTGTCCCTGATATTCTGTGCCTTTCGTGCGGTCATAGATCTTACCACTGTCGAAATCTACCTCGACTTCATCTCCGGCTTCGATCTCTTTTGCAGCCTCCGGGCATTCAATGATCGGAAGTCCGATATTGATCGCGTTTCTGTAGAAGATCCTTGCAAATGTCTCTGCAATGATACAGCTTACTCCTGCCGTCTTCAGGCAAAGTGGAGCATGCTCTCTGGATGAACCACATCCAAAGTTCTTATTGGCAACGATCAGATCTCCTTTTTTCACATTTTTTACGAAATCCGGGTCAATATCCACCATCGCATGACTTGCAAGCTCCTGTGCATCAAAAGAGTTCAGATATCTTGCCGGAATGATTACGTCCGTATCCACATTATCTCCATATTTAAATACATGTCCTAAAGCTTTTTCCATTACTTTTCACCCACTTTCTCCGGATTTGCAATGCATCCTGCGATTGCACTTGCCGCTGCCACTTCCGGTGATGCAAGATAGATCAGGGAATCCACATGTCCCATACGTCCAACAAAGTTACGGTTTGTTGTAGAAACACATTTTTCTCCTGCTGCCATAACACCCATATGGCCACCCATGCAGGGACCACAGCTTGGTGTATTCACTGCACAGCCTGCATCTACAAAGATATCAAGAAGTCCTTCTTTGATACACTCTTTATAGATCTTCTGCGTTGCCGGAATAACCATAACACGTACATCCGGGTGAACAGTATGACCTTTCAGGATCGCTGCTGCCTTTCTTAAATCTTCCATTCTTCCGTTCGTGCAGGAACCGATCACAACCTGATCAATCTTAATTGGTTCCATTGCCTCAACTTCATCAATTGTCTTTGCATTTCCCGGAAGATGTGGGAAAGCAACTGTCGGGCGTACTTTAGAAAGATCTATTTCAATCACTTCATCATAAACCGCATCCTCATCAGCCTCATAAACTGTATATTCTTTCTTGCAATGCTCTGCAAGATAAGCTTTTGTCTTTTCGTCAACCGGGAAGATTCCGTTCTTTGCACCAGCCTCGATCGCCATATTTGCCATCGTAAAACGGTCATCCATCGAAAGACAGGCAATTCCGTCTCCAGTAAATTCCATTGATTTGTAAAGAGCTCCATCCACTCCGATCTGACCGATGATATGGATAATAATGTCTTTACCGCTGACATATTTAGACGGCTTTCCTGTCAGGACAAACTTGATCGCACTCGGAACTTTAAACCAGATCTCACCGGTTGCCATTCCTGTTGCCACGTCGGTTGTTCCCATACCTGTTGAAAATGCTCCCAAAGCTCCGTATGTACAGGTATGTGAATCTGCACCGATAATACATTCACCTGCTGTCACTACACCTGCCTCTGGGAGAATCGCATGTTCTACACCGGATTTTCCCTGTTCAAAATACCATTTCAGTCCCTGTGCCTTTGAGAACTCCCGGATTGCCTTGGAGTTCTCTGCTGATTTGATATCTTTGTTCGGAGTAAAATGATCCGGTACAAACACTACTTTATCCTTATCAAATACAGTATCTGACATCTGCTTTAAGATTGGCAGAGCCATCGGTCCTGTAATATCATTTGCCATAACAATATCGAGTTTCGCCTCGATGAGCTGCCCTGCCTCTACGGAATCCAGTCCGGCATGGGCTGCTAAAATTTTCTGCGTCATTGTCATTCCCATTTTGACATACCTCCTTTTTAAAACGAGATGAAATCGTATTCAATGAAATGGGATCTTATTTCTTCTCGATATATCCCTTTGCTGTCAGAGCCTCTGCACAGAGAACTGCTCCACCGGCTGCTCCTCTGACTGTATTATGGGAAAGTCCGATAAATTTATAATCGAACATAGAATCTTCTCTCAGACGTCCGATTGAAACCCCCATACCATTCTCATAATTCACATCCTCTGCTACCTGTGGACGGTTGTCCTCTTCCAGATACTGGATAAACTGCTTCGGAGCACTCGGAAGTTCTGCTTCCTGCGGGAATCCCTTGAATGTCACAAGTTTCTCGATCAGTTGTTCTTTTGTAGGCTTCTTCTCAAAGTTGATGAATACGGCTGCTGTATGTCCATTGAGAACCGGTACACGTACGCACTGGCATGTAATCTTTGGAAGTTCTGCTTTCACGATCTGTCCGTTTTCTACTTTGCCGAGTACTCGAAGCGGCTCCTGCTCGCTCTTTTCCTCTTCTCCACCGATATAAGGAATGATATTTCCTACCATCTCCGGCCAGTCTTTGAACGTCTTACCTGCTCCTGAGATTGCCTGATAGGTTGTAACAACCAGCTCTTTTGGTCCAAACTCTTTCCATGCAGCAAGGCACGGTGCATAGCTCTGGATGGAGCAGTTCGGCTTTACTGCGATGAATCCACGAGTTGTTCCAAGACGCTTTTTCTGATCTTTGATCACTTCAAAATGCTCTGCATTGATCTCCGGTACTACCATCGGTACATCCGGTGTCCAACGGTGTGCACTGTTGTTGGATACAACCGGTGTCTCCGTCTTTGCATAAGCCTCTTCAATCGCTTTGATCTCTTCTTTTGACATATCTACAGCACTGAATACGAAATCAACAGTAGATGCTACATGCTCTACATCATTTACATTCAGTACAACCAGTTTCTTTACAGCCTCCGGCATCGGAGTATCCATTTTCCAGCGGTCTCCTACTGCTTCTTCATACGTCTTTCCTGCGGAACGCGGACTTGCTGCTACCGTAACCACTTCAAACCATGGGTGGTTCTCAAGCAGAGAGATAAATCTCTGTCCTACCATTCCTGTCGCTCCAAGGATACCAACTTTTAACTTCTGTTCCATTTTCTTTCTTCCTTTCCTGTATCTTACTATTTCAATTATAGTTCTGATTTATAAATATAAATATTCTTCTTCCAGGGCAATCACCTTTTCCATTGCCGCTTTTCCCGGTGCACCGATCGTATTTCTCATCTCTACACAGGTTTTCATGCTGATCGCATCGTAAATATCTTCTTCAAATACCGGTGAAATCGCCTTGAACTCTTCCATAGTGAAATCATCCAGTGCTTTTTTATGCTCAATTCCATACAGTACCAGTTGTCCTACAATGCCATGTGCATCCCGGAACGGCATTCCATGGTTCACCAGATAATCTGCTGCATCGGTCGCATTTGTAAAGCCGTGCTTTGCACTTTCTTCCATTCTTGCATCATTGAACTTCATTGTCCTGAGCATTCCTGTAAATAATGCAAGGCAGCCCTTTGTCGTATCAATGGCATCAAATACAAGTTCTTTATCCTCCTGCATATCCTTATTATATGCCAGTGGGATTCCTTTCATCGTTGTCAGAAGTGACATCAATGCTCCGTAGACTCTTCCGGTCTTGCCACGAACAAGCTCTGCAATATCCGGATTCTTCTTCTGTGGCATAATACTGCTTCCGGTGCTGTAAGCATCATCAATCTCAACAAACTGGTACTCGTTGGAGTTCCAGATGATCACTTCTTCCGAAAACCGGCTCAGATGCATCATGATTGTAGACATCGCTGACAACAGTTCGATGAGATAATCTCTGTCTGACACAGAATCCATACTGTTCAATGTCGGTCCGTCAAATCCAAGCAGCTCTGCTGTATACTCTCTGTCCAACGGATAAGTTGTTCCCGCCAAAGCACCTGCTCCCAGCGGACAATAATTCATTCTCTTATAGATATCTTTCATGCGGAGTCTGTCACGCCTGAACATCTCAAAGTACGCTCCCATATGATGTGCCAGCGTGATCGGCTGTGCTTTCTGCAAATGCGTAAAGCCCGGCATATACGTCTCAACATTTTCCTTCATCAGTTTCAGAAGGACTTCCAGAATCTCTTTTAAAAGACTGTCCAGTTCCAGCACTTCATCTCTTGTATATAATCTCATATCCAGTGCAACCTGATCGTTCCTGCTGCGTCCGGTATGCAGTTTCTTTCCTGCATCTCCGATCCGGTCGATCAGATTCGCCTCTACAAAGCTGTGAATATCTTCGTATTTGTCTGTAATCTCGAGTTTCCCGTTTTCCACATCCTCACGGATTCCGTTCAGCCCGTCTATAATCTGCTTCTTTTCTTCTTCTGTCAAAATCCCCTGCTTTGCAAGCATGGTAACATGAGCAATACTTCCTCGGATATCCTGCTCATAGAATCTCTTGTCAAAAGAAATCGATGCATTGAAATTGTACACCAGTTGATCCGTTTCCTTTGTAAAACGACCACCCCATAACTGTGCCATTTCTCATCCTCTTTTCTATCTTATATTTTCTTTATTCCGGCAGAGGCACTCATTTTCACCTGCTTCAAACCTGCCGTTTTCACGCCGGTTCTCTACATTCGGTTTTAAAATAACCGACTGCACTCTGCTTTTTTCTACTAAGTTTATCATACTAAAGCGTCTGATGTCTACTGTATTTTTTTCTTTTTTTACTTTTCAGTCTGAGATTTTCTCGCTTTATATGAAAATTCGCAGCCACAATAGTCCTGTCTGTAAAGCCCGTAAATTGCTGAAAGTTCAATAGAACGCTTATATCCATTCTTCTTTTTAAAGTCTGACAACAGATACTCCATTCCGTATTCCGCTCCGACACTGCGTCCGATCTCATTTAATTTCTGTGCATTTTTCATTGGACTGATACTTAAAGTTGTTGTAAAGAAATCAAATCCTCCCTCTGCTGCCTTCTGTGCCGTCTTTTTTAACCGCATCTCATAACATTTCATGCAGCGTTCCCCACCTTCCTTTACTTCTTCCAATCCTTTCGCCATTTCATAAAACTGTTCCTTATCATAACTTCCTGCCAGAAAAGAAACCGAATTTTTGAAATGCATTTCACTGATCAGCTTCTGCTGCTCCAAAATCCTTTTTGTATATTCACTTTCAGGATAAATATTGGGATTATAATAAAAGACTGTGATCTTGAAATATTCAGACAGATACTCCAGCACATAACTGCTGCACGGTGCACAACAGCTATGGAGCAAAAGCGTGGGGACTTTGCCTTCTTTCCTTAAAGTATCCAGCACTTTTTCCAGTTCTTTCTGATAATTGATCTTCTGTAAATTCATCGGTATTCCTTCTCCTGTTACTACTCCTCAAATCACCTTTTCCCTGTTCCTACATACTTTAAATATAGATAGAAACGACCGGGAGGATTTTATGAAAACCATTCTTGATCTTCATAATATATATTATTCTTACCACACATCCCACGGAGAAACAAGAGCTTTATCCAATCTTTCCTTTTCTCTTGCCCCCGGAGAATTTGCTGCTGTTGTCGGTCCGTCCGGCTGCGGCAAATCTACTCTGCTCTCACTGATCTGCGGACTGATGAAACCACAGACGGGAGAAATTCTTTTAAATGGTGAGCCTGTCCTTGGAAATTCTCCGCAGATCGGATACATGCTTCAGCACGATCATCTCTTTGAGTGGCGGACTATTTACCGTAATATTTTACTTGGTCCTGAAATCAGCCACACTCTGAACAAAGAGATTCGTGAAAAAGCCAAGTCCATGCTCACTCAGTATGGACTGAAATCTTTTATCCACGCAAGACCTTCCCAGCTTTCCGGTGGAATGCGGCAGCGTGCAGCACTCATCCGCACCCTGCTCCCCGAACCGGAACTTCTTCTTTTAGATGAGCCATTTTCCGCACTGGATTATCAGACCCGGCTGACCGTCAGTGATGATATCGGACAGATTCTCCGGCATTCCGGCAAAACCGCTCTTCTCGTCACTCATGATCTCTCTGAAGCAATCAGCCTGTCTGACCGCATTATCGTTCTGTCCCGGCGTCCGGCAACCGTTTCAACGATCATCCCGGTCACTTTCTCTTTAGAACATGATACCCCATTGAACCGCAGAAATGCACCGGAATTTAAAACCTATTTCAATCAACTTTGGAAGGAGCTGAACCAAAATGAAACTCTTGCATAAACTTCCTGTTCCATTTCTTCGCATTTGGAATCATCATTCTGACTCAGAGAAGAACTCCCTTCCCGGGTACATTTCTCCTGAACAGCTTATTTTTCTGAAAAAAATACGCCATCACCGTCAATTCGTATTCACCGCACGTATTCTTCTTCTGATCCTCTTTCTGTTACAATGGGAACTCTGTGCCAATGCCGGCATCGTAGATTCCTTTATCTTCAGCAGTCCTTCCCGGATTGCCCGCTGTTTCTGGGAAATGACTCTGGATCAAAGTATCTTTCTTCATATCGGGATCACACTTTACGAGACGCTTGCCAGTTTTGCCTGCGTTACGCTGTTCAGCCTCCTGGTCGCTGTACTTTTATGGAGCAGTCGAAAACTTTCTGAGATACTGGAACCTTATCTGGTCGTTCTGAACAGCCTGCCGAAATCTGCCCTGGCTCCTCTGCTCATTGTATGGCTCGGTGCTACTCCTACAACCATTATCGTTGCCGGAATGTCGGTGGCAGTCTTCGGAAGTATCCTGAATCTTTACACAGCTTTCATCACCGTAGATGAGGAAAAGATCCGGCTGATCTATACCCTGCATGGAAAACGGCAGCATATCCTGACCAAAGTAATACTCCCAAGTTCTATTCCCGCTGTCATAAGCAACATGAAAGTAAATATCGGGCTCTGTCTTGTAGGAGTCGTGATTGGTGAATTTCTTGCCGCAAAAAGCGGACTTGGGTATCTGATCATTTATGCAAGTCAGACATTTAAAATGACCTGGCTCCTCATGAGTATCTGCATCCTCTGTCTTATCGCCATGGCACTTTATGCTCTTATTAACGCTTTGGAAAAATGGTATCAGCGGAAATATTAGTGAAATTTGTAGTTGTTGGAATGATACGCTTGTAAAGAAAAAGACTTCTTTGTGACGAATCGGACGCGGAAATCAGGGATATTCCTTCGCAGTGCAGGCCCGCTTTACCTCAGCCCGTTGACCGTTTGTAAC